>AUXO017807150.1_pt1 | contig 16150 bp, 9 predicted proteins | sample 768731 | NCBI WGS metagenome assembly AUXO01 (sample SAMN02715735, study PRJNA202380) | gut metagenome | biome: sheep rumen | host: Ovis aries | place: New Zealand: Palmerston North
AAATCCTTTATATCTTTTATTCCTTTTGTCCTTGCTATATCTTTTATAAACTTTTTGCTTAAGTAAAATACATCTGCATCATCTAGATCTTTTGCTAAATTCATGTCTTTTATCTCATCTGCATCTCTCAAATCTATTGAAAAATATACTTCTTTCGCAACTTTTGATATCTTATCAAATATTGAAAACTGTATTGGTGTAAAACCTGTGAAGCCATCAAATGCAACATAAGAATCATCAAAAATATTTACGAGATCTATCTTTTTATCAAGCAAATCATACTTATCTTCTTTTATTGAAATCCCCAAATCCAAAAGCACTTTTTTAAATTCTGAAAATATAAGTTTTAGATCAAGGAGTTTATCCTTATATACATCACTTCTTTTATCAAGTATTACTTTATCTATATCTTCATCACTTACATTGTAAGCATAAAACTCTGACATAGCCTTTGTGAGTTTTGTGACAAAGCCAACCCTTTTAGACAGTTTATGCGAAAACTTAAGTTTATTTTCTCTATCAAGTCGTGATAATATATGTGATAATATCATTGTCTTCACATCATCATCTACTATTTTTTCCTTTGCTGGTTCTATACCAAGTATATCAAAAACTGTATGAGCTATCCTATCAAATGAAACCACATCAACATTGATCATGCCACCACCCGCATCACTCACAAGAGATTTTTCCATAAAGCTTCTTTGTGCTTCATTTGTATCTTGCTCTGGAACTACTATATAGAACTTTTTAGTAAAATCTGTCGTCCCGTCTACTTTTTTCGACATATTAATAAAGCGATTGTAAATCCAATCGCTTTTACCTGAACCATGACTACCAATTATAATTTTTACATTGTTTTTGTCCACGTCATATAATAGTTTTATTTATTTGCTCTGCAATATTTTATCAAGATCCGTCACATACACTATATTGATATATTTACTTCCATCAACTAATATGCCATTTTTTGTTTCAGACATTTTTTTTGATCTCTTTAGTATCTCTTCAATTGATTTTCCTTCATAAGTAAGTGAATCTAAAGAGTTTGAAAATAACATATCATCAGGAAGCCCTTTGGTATAATCTTCAAATACATAGAATCTCGCATCATATCCGTCACCCTTCATATCTGTCTCAATAAATATAGGTATGTAGCATCCTTTTGATCCACTTGATACTTTAGATTTTATAGAATATTTTGAAGAACTATTTGGCTTATAATTTGATATAAGAGCTGTATTTGGCTCTACGAAAACCCATTCACAAGGAGTTTTTCCATACTTCCAATTTTCTGTAGTAAGATTAAGCTCTCCCACATATACTTTATCATTTGCAGGTGCACTCTCTGTCTCTTCTACTAAAACAGTCTCTGATATCACTTCTTCTGTCACTGCATTTTCAGAAGTCTCTGCAATAGTCTCGTCAGTAGTAGTCTCATCAGATGTTACTTCGTTTTCACTTGCAATGCTTTCTTCTACTGCAATAATTTCATTTTCTACTGCAAGTTCACTATCTGTTGCATTAGAATCTGTAGATAATGCTATGCTGCTCTTATAATCTTCACTAATAGGATTCAAGATTTCATCAAAATTGATTGTCTCTTCAACAATCACTTCTTTAGAATACATCCCAGCATCTGTCGCAGAAAGTGCTTCTGTAGGAATATCTTTTAGCTCTACATATTCCATCTGACAAGACATGAGGATGATTGACATTAATATTAGTGGTAATACTTTTTTTTCTATACTTTTCATTTTTTCCCTTACGGGCTCGCCATTACAATATTTGTAAATTGATTAGCTCGCCCTATGTTTTTTAATTAATCTGTATAATTTTGAAGATTTTTAGCTTTAAATTTTAGTTTGCGAAGGGCTTTATCTTCTATCTGTCTGATACGCTCTCTTGTCACTTTTAATTCTTTACCAACTTCTTCGAGAGTTCTTGGTCTATCATCATCTATACCAAATCTTAAAACTAGGACTCTTTTCTCTCTTTCCTTTAAGGTATCAAGAAGATCATGTATTTGCTCTTTAAGCATAACCATCTCTGCATATTTCTCTGGTGACATGACATTTTGATCTGCTATAAAGTCTGCAACTATAGAATCATCTTCATCACCTACTGGTTTGTCAAGCGAGATTGGGTCAAGAGATATCTGCATAACTTCTTCTACCTTTTCTTCCGATATCTTCATTTTCTTTGCTATCTGCTTTACAGATGGCTCATAGCCAAGTTCAGTAGTAAGTTTTTTCTTAACTTTATTGAGTCTATTGATTGTCTCTACCATATGAACTGGTATACGAATAGTCTTACTTTGATCTGCAAGAGCTCTTGATACAGCTTGTCTTATCCACCAAGTAACATATGTAGATAGTTTAAAACCTTTTTTATAATTAAATTTTTCAATACCTCTTATAAGTCCAAGATTTCCTTCTTCTATAAGATCAAGAAGTGCAAGTCCATGTCCTATGTATCTTTTTGCTATTGATACCACAAGCCTTAAGTTTCTTTCTATAAGAAGCTTCTGTGCAAACTCACCTCTTTTTACAATTTCCTGTTCTTCTTTATTTAGTTTTATAAGTCTCATCGTATCTACAGGTAATTTTATAGCTTCTTCTTTTGTTATGTTGAGAGTTTTGTCAAAGTTCTTTCTTTTTAATACATCTTGTGCATCTTGCTTTTCTTTTGCCAGTCTTTTTTCTTGTTCTGGATTGAGAAGTTGATATTGTCCTATCTCTTTTAGATACATCCTGACATTATCATCTATAGGAACCCCATCAAATGGATCGTCTTGTTCTTCGTAACCTCTTATTGCCTTCTTTTCTTCATTCTCGATATCATTTATGTCATCTTCCGTAGCATCTATATCAAGTATGTCATCTTCTTTTGTAAGCTCTTTCTCAAGATCTTTTTCTCTCTTGAAACTAAAATCTATATCTTTTTCATCATCTTTCTGTAAATCATCATCATAGAGTGTGGCATCTGTCTCATATGCAGGGTCAAAGATTTCTTTTGCAAATTTTTCTTTTTTAGAATGTCTCTTTTCCTTTGTAACAGATGACTTTTTCTTTGTAGCCTTTTGGTCTTTCTTTGTGTCTTTTTCTATCTTTTTTGTATTTTTCCCAGTTTCTTTTTCTACTTTCTTTCCAACTTTTTTCTCTGACTTTTCTTTCACTTTATCAAGTTTTTTCTTATCTTTTTTATTATCTACTTTTTTTTCTGTCTTTTTAACTGGTTTCTTATCAAGCTTTTTATCTTTTTCATCTTTTTTTACTCTTGCCATACTCTCTCCTTTCAAATAGGAATAAATCTCTATGATCTTACTTTCAACATCTTATATATATCATTTTTCTTTAAGTCCCTATCTTTTGCAACTTTTTTCATAGCCTCTTTTTCATCAAAGCCTTTATCTATATATATCTTCAAGTGATCTTCTATACTCACATCCAACCACCTATTTATATCTCTATCTCTAAGAACTCTTTTGTCTATGCCATCCACTACTATGACGTATTCACCTCTTGGCTCTCTTTCTTCTTCGCTTTTACAAATGTCTATGAGTTTCCCTCTGATAGTTTCTTCATATTTCTTTGTCAACTCTCTTGAGAGAGATGCGTATCTATCTTCACCGAAGGTATCAGCAAGTAATTTTAAATCTTTTTTTAGATTATGCGAAGATATATAGTATATCATAACTCGTGTTTCGTCTTTTAAGTTTTCCATGAGTTTTTTTCTATTTTTTGTATCTTCTGGTATAAAACCTACAAATGAAAACCCTACTTTCAAGTCTATACCACTTGATACAAGTGCACATATTGCTGCACACGCTCCAGGAATTGGCAGCACTTCGATTCCTTCATCTATAGCAAGCTTTGTAAGCCTCACACCTGGATCTGAAATGATTGGTGTGCCAGCATCTGTTACTAGTGCGATATTCATACCATCTTTAAGTTTTGCTACTAGATCATGCGCTTTTTCTATATCAGTATGCTCATTAAAAGATGTAGTGCTTGTCTTTATATCAAAGTGATTAAGTAATTCTCTTGTATGTCTTGTATCCTCTGCGGCAATAAGATCTACGGACTTAAGTGTTGATAAAGCTCTAAAAGTTATATCGTCGAGATTGCCGATGGGGGTTGAGACTACATATAATTTTCCAAAATCATCATTCATATTTTACGGGCTCTCAGTGCTCGCCCCTACGGGCTCCTTTTTACTTGATTTATTCAACCAAGCAAATTGGTCTTTAAATATTTTTAATTATTCGGCTTACTATCGGGCAGACAATAGCTGCAACTATTGCTTCTGGAATACCATTGGTAATCACTGTGGAGCCAATGAGTACAAGAACGCCTTTCCCCATAATTGTTGAGTATTCTTTTCCAAAAAATAATGCTATAAAAATCAAGACAAGTATAGTATTGGTAAGACTACCAAGAATAGAAGCAATGATTGGTTTCACTGGGCTCATAGTTTTTGTATCTACAACTTCCTGTGAGTTATTATGTCCTACAACAAGAGCTGGGACAATACCTGAAAGCACTCGTGGCACAAAACAAATGATTAAGCTACCTATATTTCCTTTATACTCTGATACTTCTGCAAACGGAGTAAATAAAAATGCTGTAGGAAATGCTGGCATTAAAAATGTCCAATATATGAAGCTAAATGTCGCCATTATAAATCCAATTGTTGCACCTGCTTTTAATCCAAATGTTAAAGATGCAATAATCACTGGTATCAAAGCAAGGGTTGCCACTATTGGTCCTATGGGAATGGAACCAAGTGGAGTAAAGCAAAATATGAATTCAATGGCTGCTAGAAAACATAATTTTAATATATATTTTAATTTTTCATTTCTCATGTTACCCGACATTTAGAGAGCTACCACCTATAAATTCACGGACAAGCGAATATTTTGGAATATTTTCTGTATCAATACTCAAGAAATAATTAAGTGTCTTGATAAGCCTTTTTGCCGTCTCACCAACTTCTTCATCTTCAGCAAGCTTATAAAGCATAGGTAGTGCTTTTAATTTAAGTGCACTAAACTCATATATGAGTGCTGAATTGAAAAATATATCAGCTTCTTCTTGATAAGGGAAAATATATTTTTCTTCTCCTGCGCGGACATCTTTCCACCTGACAAGTGTCTGTCGTGGATTTGTGCCTCTCAATAAACTGTCGCGAACAATTCGCCTCATGAGTCTCAAATCAGATGTCGCTATACGATTGGCATTATCTATACAAACTTCTGTAAGTGCTGATACATATATTCTAAATACATTATCAATATTTAACTCTGGTATTAAATTTGGATTTAGGCAATGTATGCCTTCAAGTATAACTATATCATTTTTTTCTATCTTTAGCGTCTTCTCAAAAGACTTCTCACCCAAAGCAAAGTTAAACTTCGGTATTTTTACTTCTTCGCCTTTAAGAAGACTATTAAAAGTATCATTTAGAAGCTTTATATCTACTGCATCTATAGTCTCAAAATCATACTCACCATTTGGTTTTTTAGGGTTTTCACTTCTTTCTTTAAAAAAGTCATCACAAGACAGTGGATGTGGCGTTAATTCTATAGCACGTAAGTGATACATAAGTCTATGTGCAAAAGATGTCTTACCACTACTTGATGGCCCAGCTATAAAGACTAATTGCTTTCCAGATTTTGCGATGGCTTCAGCAATATCACCTATCTGTTTATCTTGAAATGATTCTGTCATAGTTATGAGATCATTCATGTGATTGTCAGCAATCTGCTCATTGAGCTTACCCACTGTATTGATTTTAAGTTTTTTTGCCCAATTAACTGAGATATTGTGTATATTAAACAATTTTTCTGCAGGCTCTCTATAATTAACCTTTTCTTCAGCTTGATTATTTGGCAATATAAGAAGAAGCCCTTTGTGATGCAACTTAATCTCATAGTTTTTGATATATCCAGTACTATAAAGAAGAGCTCCATTGATGTACTTTACATACCCATCAATATCTCTCAAATTTATAACTGGCCTATAATTATATTTAAAGAGAAGTCCTACATCTACCATTTTTTTCTCTTTAAATACTTGAAGTGCATCTTGTTTTTGATAGCTTCTTTTCCTTATAAAATAATCACTTTCTACATTTTTTTGATACTCTTTTCTTATCTTCTCTACTATATCTTCAGTTATAGATTCATCTTCCATCTCAAAATAATAAGCATTATGTACACGAAACTTAAGCCCGCCATCTTTTTTCTTGTCATATACATCATAGATAGTTTTAAGCATTATAAAAATAGCTGTCCTTGCGTACACTTCTTTTACCGCGTCACTATCATAGTATAAAAAGCTTATCTCTTCCCTATCTTTCACATGTCGTCTTAACTCTTTTACTATTCCATTTGCCTTTACAAGATAAGGTTTTTTCCCTGTCTTTTTTTCATAGTCAACTGCTAAATCATGATAAAGTATACCATCTGGGATTTCTAATTCTTTGTTTTCTAGAATTATTTTCAACATACGACAATCTCTCTTTTCTTATTGCTTATGTGACACTACTTAATTCATCATATATTTTGAAAGTAAGATTTTATAATGCTATTTTAAATATTTTCTTTAATCATAAGTTTTATAGCTTCTATCGCAACTCTTATAGCCCTATCTGTATCTTCTGATATTGGGTTTTTAAGCTTTCTCTTTGCTCTTTCTTGATTGGCAACTACATGTAAAACTGTGCCTACTTTCACGCCAAGTGCTGCTCCCACTGTAAAAAGTGCTGCCGACTCCATCTCTGAAGCAAGACATCCTAGTGCACACCACGCATTCCACTTATTTATAAGTTCATATGACACTGGTGACTTCTCTGGACTATGCTGACCATAGAAGCTGTCTTTACACTCTACAACACCTATATGACTATTTATTTTTAGATTCTTTGCAGCTTCTTCAAGTTTTTTTGTTATGTAATAATCAGAAACTGCAGGCCACTCAATAGGTGCATATTCTTTGCTTGTCCCTTCCATACGGATTGCCCCTGATGCTATAACGACATCATTGGTAACAACAGGGATCTGCATACCACCGCATGTACCGACTCTTATAAATTTCTTTGCACCAACTTTCACTAGTTCTTCTAAAGCTATAGCCGCAGATGGTCCACCAATCCCTGTAGAACATACCGATACTTTTTTACCCAATAGTTTACCTGTATATGTGATGTACTCTCTATTATCTGCTATAAACTTTGCATCATCAAAATACTTAGCGATTTTTTCACATCTCTTTGGGTCTCCTGGCAAAATTACATACTCTCCAACATCACCTTTCTTAAGTCTTATGTGATATTGCTCTCCCTCTGCAGAATAAAGTGCTCCCTTACCATATTTTAAGTTTCTACGTGGTGCACTTATTTTCTTCTTACTTGCCATATCACTATTCCTCTTCATCAGTATTTTGAACCTTATATTCTTTTGCTTCATATGATACACTTTCAGGACTAATTTCAAATGTATCTTCTTTCTCATCAAGCATATCGCCTATATCGTCAGTAGAAATTGAAGTTGCTTGATATCTTTTCATACCTGTGCCTGTAGGAATAGTTCTACCAATGATGACATTTTCCTTTAATCCTTGTAGTCTATCAATCTTTCCATTGATTGATGCCTCTGTCAAGACTCTTGTAGTCTCTTGGAATGAAGCTGCTGACAAGAATGAATCTGTAGTAAGTGATGCTTTGGTGATGCCCTTAAGTTCTTCTTTTCCTACTGCTGGCCTTTTACCTTCAGCAATAAGTCTCTCATTTTCTTCTTCAAATTTTACAACATCAACTGCAGTATCAGGCAAGAAATCACTATCTCCTGGATCTACTATATGCATCTTTCTAAGCATCTGACGAACTATCATCTCTATATGCTTATCATTGATTTCAACACCTTGAAGTCTATAAACTTTCTGAACTTCTTTAAGAAGATAGTCTTGAACTTTACGAACTCCTTGGATATTTAATATGTCATGTGGATCTATAGATCCTTCTGTAAGTGGATCACCAGCTTTTACCATATCGCCATCTTTTACTTTAAGCATAGATCCAAATGGTATAAGATAAGGTTTCTGATTGCGAACAAGCTTATCTTCGCCAATTATTGATATTTCTCTCTTACCGCCATCTTCTGTAAGTTTTACTTGCCCGTCATATTCTGTAACTATTGCCATACCTTTTGGTCGTCTTGCCTCAAAAAGCTCCTCGACACGTGGTAGACCTTGTGTTATATCTCCACCTGCTACACCACCAGTATGGAAAGTTCTCATCGTAAGCTGTGTACCAGGTTCACCTATAGATTGTGCTGCTACTACACCAACTGCCTCACCTATACCTATAAGTTTACCAGTAGCCATGTTGGCACCATAACAATGAGCACATATTCCATCTTTTGACTTACAAGTCAAGACTGTTCTAATCTTTACAGAATCTCTACCTGTCTTATCAAGTTCTTTCATAATCTTATCTGCTATAAGTTTAGTGATAAGTTCATTTTCTTCTATAATAACTTCACCAGACTCTGAGTCAATAATTGTCTCTGCTATGACTCTTCCTGTAATTCTCTCTTTAAGTGACTCTATCTTTTCTACGCCTTCTTCAAATTTCCTTACTTCCATATAAGGTATCTCTTGGCCTTTACTGCAGCAATCATTTTCTTTAATGATAAGGTCATGAGCTATATCTACAAGACGACGAGTAAGGTATCCTGAGTCTGCAGTACGAAGAGCTGTATCTGAAAGTCCTTTTCTTGCTCCGTGTGCTGATATGAAATACTCAAGAACATCAAGACCTTCACGGAAGTTAGATTTGATAGGAAGCTCTATAGTTCTACCTGTAGTATTGGCCATAAGTCCTCTCATTGCTGCAAGCTGCTTAATCTGTGCACGGCTACCTCTCGCTCCAGAATCAGCCATCATGTAGATGTTATTGAATACTGAAAGTCCTACGAAAAGTTCTTCATCAAGAAGTTTCTTATCTGTTGCTTCCCATGTCTTTATAGTCTCTCTATATCTCTCTTCTTCAGTTAAAAGACCTCTTCTATAATTCTTTCTGATATTTTCTACTGCTTCTTCTGCTTCTGCAAGAAGTCTCTCTCTACTTTCTGGAACTTTTATATCGTCTATTGATACTGTCATAGCTGCTTTAGTACTATACTTATATCCAAGCTCTTTTATGTTATCAAGAACAAGGGCAATCTTTTCTGCGCCATGTATATCCATGATTCTCTCAAGTAAAGTTTTAAGCTCTTTCTTCTTTACAAGACCGTTGATCTCAAGTAAGAACTCATTTTCAGGTTTTGTCCTATCTATAAATCCAAGATCTTGAGGGATGATGTCATTGAATATGAGACGTCCCATAGTTGTCTCGATAATTCCACGAGCAATTCTTCCATCTTCATCTTTTCTACCAATTTTAGACTCTACACGAACTTTTATCTTCTCTTGAAGAGTTATGATTTTATTTTCATATGCCATGAGAGCTTCATCAAAAGAATTATATGCATGAACAACTCCAGTAGAGTTTTGACGTTCTTGAGTAAGATAATATATACCAAGAACCATATCTTGAGATGGAACTGCAACCACACCACCATCAGATGGTTTAAGAAGGTTATTGGTTGAAAGCATAAGAAATCTACTTTCAGCTTGAGCCTCAAGTGAAAGTGGTATATGTATAGCCATCTGGTCTCCATCAAAGTCAGCATTAAATGCTGTACATACAAGTGGATGGAGTTTTATAGCTTTACCTTCTACAAGAATTGGTTCAAACGCTTGTATACCAAGACGGTGAAGTGTCGGAGCACGATTCAAAAGCACTGGATGATCCTTTATAACATCTGCAAGGATATCCCATACTACCTCATCCTGTCTATCGACCATCTTTGCTGCATCAGTAGGTTTTCCAGCTGAAGTGATACCACGTTTATTGATTTCTCTCATAACAAATGGCTTGAAGAGTTCAAGTGCCATCTCTTTAGGCACACCACACTGATATATCTTTAATTCTGGTCCTACGACTATAACTGAACGTCCTGAATAATCGACACGCTTACCAAGAAGGTTTTGTCTAAATCTACCTTGCTTACCTTTAAGCATATCCGAAAGTGATTTAAGAGCCTTACTTCCTGGGCCAGTAACTGCACGACCTCTTCTACCATTATCAATAAGTGCATCTACAGCTTCTTGAAGCATACGCTTTTCATTACGAACGATAATGTCTGGTGTACCAAGTTCAAGAAGTTTTGCAAGACGATTGTTTCTATTGATAATTCTTCTATATAAATCATTTAAGTCTGATGTAGCAAAACGACCACCATCAAGTTGAACCATAGGACGAAGATCAGGTGGAAGTACAGGAAGTACTGTAAGTATCATCCACTCTGGACGATTACCTGATTTTATAAATGCTTCTACTACTTCAAGACGCTTAACAAGTTTCTGACGCTTCTGAAGTTTTGCATCTTTCAATTCTGCTTTAAGGTCTTTCTCAAGCTTCTCAAGATCCACTTCACAAAGAAGTTCTCTTATAGCCTCTGCACCCATTCCTACTCTAAATGCATTTTCGCCATACTCATCTTTCTTTTCTTCGTACTCTCTTTCTGTAAGGACATCAAGTTTAGAAAGGTTCGTTGCACCTGGATCAAGCACTACATATGCAGCGAAATACAAAACTTTCTCTAAGTTTCTCTGGGTCATATTGAGTATAAGGCCTATCCTTGAAGGGATGCCCTTAAAATACCATATATGTGATACTGGAGCAGCAAGAGTAATATGTCCAATACGACTTCTACGGACGCTACTTCTTGTAACTTCAACTCCACACTTATCACAAACTACGCCTTTATATCTTATCTTTTTATATTTACCGCAGTAACATTCCCAGTCTTTAGTAGGTCCAAATATTCTCTCACAATAAAGACCATCTTTTTCTGGCTTATAGTTTTTATAATTGATAGTCTCTGGTCTCTTTACTTCTCCATGAGATTCCTTAAGTATCTTATCTGGAGAACATATGCCTATACGGATCGCTTCAAATTCCATAGGCTTATAAGCATCTTCTCTACTCACTCTTTTCTCCTCCTTCTTCTTCATATTCTAACTCTCCATTCGCACCAACCTTTTGAATAGAGAATCCCATATCTTTTAATTCATTCTCTTTGACAAAGCTTTGATCTTTGCCTTCCATATATTTACGCATCTCTTCTCTTGGGTCATAGAGATTCTCAAGCATAGGAACCTCTTCTCCTTTTGAGTCGAGAACTGTGAGATCAAGGCAAAGTGCTTGAAGTTCTTTTAATAATACTTTGAAGCTTTCTGGAATAGTTGGCTTCTGAGTATTTTGTCCGCTTGTGATACTCTGGAACATCTTCGTACGACCAAACATATCATCTGATTTCACAGTAAGAATCTCTTGTAAAGTATATGCGGCACCATATGCTTCAAGTGCCCAAACTTCCATCTCACCAAATCTCTGTCCACCGAACTGTGCTTTACCACCAAGAGGTTGCTGGGTAACAAGTGAGTATGGGCCTGTAGATCTTGCGTGTATCTTATCATCTACCAAGTGATGGAGCTTAAGGTAGTGCATGAATCCTATAGTTGTAGGGGAATCGAAGTACTCACCTGTCCTTCCGTCACGAAGTAATACTTTACCATCTCTTCTTATAGGTACACCTTTCCACTCTTCTCGATGGTCAAGGTGAGAACCAAGATATTTCATAACTTCTGGGCTTAAGACATTTTCATATTTCTTCTTGAAGTCATCCCACTCTGTGTTTACATAATCATTGGCCATCTCTAAAGTATCTTCTATATCTTTCTCACTTGCACCTTCAAATGTAGGAGTACATACATCTATACCAAGAACTTTTGCTGCAAGTGATAAGTGAGTCTCAAGTACTTGTCCTATATTCATACGAGAAGGAACGCCGAGAGGGTTTAAAACTATGTCAAGTGGACGACCATTTGGAAGGTATGGCATATCTTCTACTGGAAGTACTCTTGATACGACACCTTTATTACCATGACGACCTGCCATCTTATCGCCGACACTTATTTTTCTCTTCTGTGCTACATAGACACGAACCTTTTTCTCAACACCACTATTTAATGCATCACCATTTTCTTTTGTAAATACTCTTGTAGCTATAACTGTACCATACGCACCGTGAGGCAATTGAAGTGATGTATCTCTATATTCTTTTGCTTTTTCATTGAAGATCGCATTCAAGAGTCTCTCTTCTGATGTAAGCTCCTTTTCCCCTTTTGGAGTAAGCTTACCTACAAGCACATCACCTGCACGAACTTCTGATCCAATAGCTATGATACCATCTTCACCGAGGTACTTAATCTTTGATGCATTACCACCATGAATATCATTGGTTATCTCTTCTTTACCAAGCTTTGGTATAGAACGTGCTTCTACTTCATACTCTTCGATATGAATAGATGTGTATACATCATCTTTTACAAGTCTTTCACTAAGCAAAACTGCATCTTCGTAGTTATATCCTTCCCAAGTCATAAACCCTATAAGAGGATTCTTACCAAGTGCAAGTTCACCTTTCTTTGTAGATGGACCATCTGCGATTATCTCTCCTCTTTTTACTTTTTGTCCCACATCTACTATAGGCTTTTGATTATAAGAGTTAGATTGGTTAGAACGAGAGAACTTAAGAAGTTTATGATCTACTACTTCTCCATTCTCTGCTTTTATCTTTATAAGTTTTGAATCAACATATGTAACTTCACCATCAACTATTGCGTGCACACATACACCTGAGTCATGTGCAGCTTTTACTTCCATGCCAGTACTTACTGTAGCTGACTCTGTGATCATAAGTGGTACTGCCTGACGTTGCATGTTAGATCCCATAAGAGCACGGTTGGCATCATCATTTTGAAGGAATGGAATCATATTGGTTGCAACAGAGAATACCATACGTGGTGATACGTCCATGAAGTCTATGTCTTGTCTTCTATAAAGCGCTGTCTCTTCTCTATATCTACCTGATACATTGGCATTTTTAAAATGTCTATCTTCATCAAGTGGCTCATTGGCTTGAGCTACATGATAATTATCTTCTTCATCAGCAGTCATATACACTATGTCTTCTGGTTTAGAACCAAGAACTCTTGGATTCATAGGATCTGTCTTATCAACTTTAATATAAGGAGCTTCTATGAAACCATACTTATTGATTCTTGCATATGTAGCAAGAGAGTTGATAAGACCGATATTTGGTCCTTCTGGTGTCTCTATAGGGCACACTCTTCCATAATGAGTATAGTGAACGTCTCTGACCTCAAAGCCTGCTCTCTCTCTACTTATACCACCAGGTCCAAGTGCTGAAAGACGTCTCTTGTGAGTGAGCTCTGAAAGAGGGTTATTTTGATCCATAAATTGTGAAAGCTGTGATGATCCAAAGAATTCTTTTATAGCTGATGACACAGGCTTTGTATTGAGAAGTCCTGTGATTGTCATCTCTTCTACTTGAAGTGCAACCATTCTCTCACGTACAACTCTTTCAAGTCTTGATAGTCCCATACGATATTGGTTTTGAAGAAGCTCGCCCACTGCTCTTATACGACGATTGCCAAGGTGATCTATATCGTCAGTATGACCTATGCCTTTTGCAAGGTGACAGAAATAGTTGATAGAAGCTATGATATCTTCTTTTGTGACATGCTTTGGCACAAGTTCAAGTGATCTCATTCTTAAAGTATTGAGAAGAGCTTCTTTACCTTCTTTATTTTTTCTATTTTCGTCTAATATACTCTTTAATACTGGGTAGTACACGAGCTCTGTGATGCCCATGTCTTCCCACTCTTCACTCTTTACACCTTTTACATAGTTGTTGATGTCAACCATGAGTGATGATAAAACTTTTTGTGGTTCATCATAACCATCAACTTTAATCCATACTGCAGGGATAGCTGCATTTTGGATATTTATAGCAAGCTCTTCATCAATCTTTGTTCCTTTCTTTGCAAGTACTTCACCTGTGCTTTCATCTACAACATCTTTTGCAAGAGTTTGTTTATTTAATCTATATCTAAAATGGAGTTTTTTATTGTATTTATATCTTCCTGCACGACCAAGGTCATAACGCTTTGCATCAAAAAGTGAGTTCTTAAAAAGTGATTCACAGGCATCAACTGAAAGTTGTTCACCTGGTCTTATCTTTTTATAAAGCTCTATGATACCTCTATCATGATTTCTTTCATCTTCTGGTTCTTTCTCAAACGAAGCACGAAGATACTTTTCATCACCAAAAGTATTTATAATGTCATCATCTGTTGAAAGTCCAAGTGCACGAAGGAAAACTGTGATAGGAACTTTTCTTGTCCTATCCACACGAGCCCACATGACATCATTGGCATCTGAATCATACTCTATCCAAGCACCACGATTAGGAATAAGTGTAGATGAATAAAGTTTATTACCAATCTTATCACGAGACATCTCATAGTAGATACCAGGTGACCTTACCATCTGAGATACTACAACTCTTTCTGCTCCATTGATTATAAAAGATCCATTGGGTGTCATATATGGAAGATCACTCATATATATCTCATGCTCAACCACTTCATTTTTATCTTTTTTCTCAAGTCTAAATCTTGCATAAAGTGGGAAAGCATAAGTAGCATTACGCTCTTTACACTCCTCTCTGTCATATCTCTTTTCATCTTTTTTAAATTCTGTCTTAAGTCTTGCTTCCACAAAATCAAGACGAATCTTTCCTGTAGGATCTTCTATAGGAAATACATCTTTAAATACTTCTACGATACCTTTTGTGATGAACCAGACATAAGAATCTTCTTGTATGCCAATAAGATTTGGCATGTCTTTAATCTCTTCACGAGTGGAGAAACTCATACGACTATTTTTCGCGAACTTCTCCGGATGCATCAAACTTTTTTTCATTAAAAACCTCCATTTAAGCACAAAAAAACTAGGGCAGAGAAATCTGCCATATCGGATATTTTACCATAAAATAATGCATAAATCAAGCATTTTGTTAATATGTTGTGTGTTTTATTGTTGGTATATTGTGGGTTTAGTTGTTGTAAGGAAGAAAGCTAATAAGGTATAATATGAGCAATGAAAAAGGCTCGCACAGCTCGCCTATACTGTAGCCACGAGCTAAGTGAGTAGCAAAATAACTCACTCACATGATAAATTGGAGATAAAGATGTATTTAATTAGTGTATTACAGATAGTTTTGATAGTTGTAGGCGTAATTGCCGTGATACTTGTCATACTTTACTTTGCAGGATCGAAACTACAAGAAAAGCAAGTAAATGCAGAAAAAGCTATGAAGCAGATGTCAATGACCATGTCTTTACTTGTTATCGATAAAAAGAAGCTTCATGTCAAAGATTCAGGCCTTATGAAACAAGTTCAAGATGCAATCCCTGCATATATGAAATGGAGAAAGCTTCCTATAGTTAAGGCTCGTATTATCAAGGCCAATGTAGCAGGCGGAGCACAAGTCATGAGTTTTATATGTGATCCAAAGGTATTTAAGATAATACCAGTAAAAACCGAAGTTAAGGTTACCATAGCTGGCATATATATCACAAAGCTTCATTCTGCAAAGGGCGTAGATTTGTCGAAGCTTAAGAAATAAAGGGCTCGCGCCCATACGAGATTACATTTGTTACTATTTTCTTTCTTTACATAAACAAAAAGCGGTTCCTACCAACCGCTTTTTTTATTACACATCAATGATGATTGGGACGATGAGAGGCTCTCTCTCTATCTTCTTCCACAAGTATTTATCTGCACTTGTAGCTATCATTGATTTAAGTTTTTTCCAGTCACCACTATCATCTTTTCTAAAATCATCTATCGTCTCTTTTACAACTTCTTTCAATCCATCAATAAGCTCTCCCGATTCCTTCATATATACAAAGCCTTTAGATATGATGTCAGGTCCTGATACAATGCTTGATGAGGCTTTATCAAGGGCAATAGATATAATCACTATACCGCTCGTCGCAAGAGCTTGTCTATCTTTAAGAACAATATTACCTACATCTCCTACTCCAAGTCCGTCTACATTGATGCCATTTGCTTGTATATGATCTACAACTTTTGCTTCATCTTCACA
>AUXO012269643.1_pt1 | contig 16144 bp, 7 predicted proteins | sample 768731 | NCBI WGS metagenome assembly AUXO01 (sample SAMN02715735, study PRJNA202380) | gut metagenome | biome: sheep rumen | host: Ovis aries | place: New Zealand: Palmerston North
ATTGCAGCTAATACGGTTTACAGGAAAATACGCAACTGGAAGTACAGATATATGAATCCAGAACTTCTTTCGCTAGTGCCAGACGAGCTGGATACATACGACCCTTTTATCATTCGGGAAGCATTAAATAATGCCATAGCTCATCAGGACTATGGACGTTATGGAATGATTAACGTAATAGAGGAAGAAGACCGACTGATCTTTACCAATTTGGGGACTTTCATTCCCAACAGCATTAAGAATGTGTTGATAAACGATGCTCCTGAGGAACATTATCGTAACAGGTTTCTGGCAACAGCAATGGTGGAATTGGGCATGGTGGATACGATTGGCAGCGGTATCAGACGGATGTTTAACAAACAACGCGAACGCTTATTCCCTATGCCTGATTATGAATTTAGTGACGATAGGGTTAAAGTGACGATTATCGGCAAAGTGGTGGACATTGACTATGCCATGCTCTTGACCAGAGACAAAACACTGACTTTGCTTGACATTGAAATGTTGAGCAGGTTACAAACCCATCGTCCACTTAGTGATGAGGAAATTGCTTACTTGAGAAAGCGCAAACTGATTGAAGGTCGAAAGAATGCGTTGTATTTTGCCAAGAGTGTAGCCAAAGCTACAGGTCAAAAAGCGGAATACACTCGTAACAAGGGATTCGATGATAATTACTACAAGGATCTTATCCTAAAAGCATTGGATCAACATGTGACAATGAGTCGTCCTGAAATTGATACGCTGTTGATGACGAAATTACCCGAAGCTTTAACTGACAAACAGAAAGTATCCAAGATAGGTAACTTGCTAACGTCTCTACGAAAAGCAGACAAAATAGTTTTTGGAGAGAAGAAGTTATGGAGGCGAAAATAGTTCTCTTAAAGTAGGGGAGTTTCAAGAGAACTTTAAGAGAACTTTAAGAGAACTTTAAGAGAACTTTGTTTGTGAATTGTTGATAATCAATAAGATTTCAAAGTTTTACTTGTAAAATTCAAATATTGGTATATGGCTCTTTTGTACAAAAAAAAGATGTAAATTTGCAGCGATATTTTTTTGTGAATATTGTTTAAGGGATATTGAAGAACCTTTGAAAAAATTAAAAGGAATAGCGTATGTGAAAGGAATAGTGGCAGTCTTCTTGTACAATTTATACAATTAATAGGTATGTCTAAGCAAAACATCAAAATAGGACTTGTAGATGCCGACCTGCTTTGCAATGGGACTCGGCATCCCAATCTTGTATTGATGAAGCTTGCTGGCTTTTTGAATGACAATAATATTGAATTTAAGCTGATAATTGATCAGGACGAAGACATCGCTCCTTACGAACTCATCTATATTTCCCGCGTGTTCACCTTTACAAAGATGCCTGCGTTTTACGAGAAAGCCACCCTCTCACAGAAAAGCAAATTCAGAGAGGGAGGAACTGGATTTTATGCCAACGAATTGAATGTGAACAAGTACAGATACCAACGCGAGAAGGACATGAATCAGCTAGAGAGCGACGAGTTTCTTAGCCAGTATTTCAACTATTGTGGAGGAACACGTACTCACGGTATCGACCTCGCTTGTCAGATGCCTTACTATCATCTTTATGATGAATTTGTAGACCGTAAAGTTATCGAAGGTTCTAAACGAGAGAAATACAAGGATTACCAACAATATAGTATCGGTTTCCTCACTCGGGGTTGTATTCGCCATTGCCCCTTCTGCATTAACAAGCTAGAAGATCGCATCCTACCATATTCTGATCTCAACAGTTTTCTCGATAATGAACGTGATGAGCATGGCAGACTAGTTCGCCCATACATTTACCTTTGGGATGACAATTTTTTGGCAGCTGATCCAGAAGTATGGCGAACTAAATTGCAACAGTTGATAGATACAGGTCGTCCATTCCAGTTTCGTCAAGGACTAGATGAGAGAATGTTAGCAGAGAGCCCTTATGGAGAAGAAATGGCCGAAAAGCTATCACGTACTAAATATCATGGTGATTTCATTTTTGCCTTTGATAATTGGCAAGATCGTCCGAAGATAGAGAAAGCACTTAAGATATGGAAATATTATAACCCTAAAAAAGGCACCAAGTTCTACCTCTTCTGCGGATTCAAGCAGACAGCGGATAATAGAGATAAGTTCTATCGGGACATTTGGGAAATCTTCCAGCGTATCCGAGTGCTCATGCAATATGGCTGTGTGGGATATATCATGCGCCATGAGGATTATCACAATTCACCTATCCCGAATATATATGTACAAATAGCCCGATGGTGCAACCAGCAGGCCTTTTACAAGAAAATGTCATTTTGGGAATATACTTACCGTAATCAAACTTATTGGGAGCAAACTGCAGGATTTGAAGTTCCAAGAGAAATCAAGTCTTTTGAGGAATTCCAACGAGATTATGAGACAGGTTATTACAAAAGAGAGGATTCACGAGGAAAAGTTCGAAAGATTTGCAGGACGTTACAGACACTACTTGACATGCTAGAGATGTATCCCGAACATAGAGTGGAGTTGCTGGAGATGTTTAATTATAAGATGTCAAAACTAAAAGACCCAAATCTTTGGGAAAGACACTAATTACTTTGTAAGATGCCTATAGTTTCCCATATTAGTTACAATAGCTCAAGTGACTTAGAAGCTATCATTACCCAAAGTGATGGTAGTCCTCTCTATGGCGAGATAGAAATGTTTAGGCGAATCTATTCTGATTGCACAAACAGTGAATACACATGGCATTTTTGGCATAATTTAAGATTACCCGTATCTGTTAAAAATCAGAACGAAATACAAATAGACTTTTTGCTAGTATCTGAGAAAGGCGTTATTGTTGTAGAAGTGAAAGGCGGGAAAATCGGAATCGAACAGGGCTTGTTTTATTATGAAGTTTCTCGAGATCGTACATACATGGAAAGATCCCCATTTGACCAAGCAAGGGATTATATGTATGCTTTGATAAACAACAGAATCATAAGTTCTTCCCAATTATTCATTGATACTGTTTGCGCATTCCCTCATACTAGAATGGAACATACAAATGCTAATCCTAGGGCGGATATGGGATATAAGCTATGGTCAAAAATTCAGCAAGATGATGCAAATCAGTCATTTGCTGATTTTTGCATAGAAATATTAGAAGCAGACAAGTACAAAAACGGATGGAGTCGGCCAGATCTTCAAGCTGATGATGTGGAAATAGCTATACAGTCGTTGCTTTACAATTTTGCAGATCGCAGCAGAAATGTGTATTCTGAAAGAGGAATGGAGGCGATACTACAACGCCTAAACATTGACAACCTGAGCATATTTAATAGCCTTCAGAAGAATGAAAGACTTTTTATTGAAGGAGGGCCAGGTACTGGAAAGACGACCATAGCTCGCGCTTACATTGAAAAGTACCATACTCTTAGGGGACTGTATCTTTGTTGGAACAAGTTTCTTGAGGCCAAAATACGGAATGATTTGTGGAAAGCGGGGCTTCCCAACTGCAATGTTGAGCAATTCGCATCGTTTGTTTTCTCTCTACAGCCTTCTACTTTTTCTGACAAAATCACCTTGGAGGACATCACCAATGGCAATGTTAACAAATTGGAGCAATTATTCTCCTCTATAAGGGAACAGTCTGATTTTGTTCCTTATGATTATATTGTAATAGATGAAGCACAAGATGTTCTTGACAAAGGAGCCATTTGTCTTCTCAATGCACTCACTTCGGTGACAAAAGATGGAGTGGCGACGGGTCGTTATCTTGTGTTTTTCGACACGGAGCAAGGCTATAATAATGAGAATCGACAAATAGATGAGATTGCTGATGCGTTAGCTCATAACGGGGCTCGATTTGTGTTGGACACCAATAAACGTGTTCCCACCAACAAAGAGATAGTATCATTCGCCAAAATGTTACTTAATGGCACATCAGCAGCAGAATTATTTCAGATTATTATCAAGGAAAACTATGCATCAACACAAGCTTTCTTTTTTGATGGTGCCAAGCAGTTGATAAAACATATCAACCAAATTAAGAGGGAAATAAGAGATGGTGCTAAAAATTGGAACGAGTATGTAATTTTAGCTGATTCCAGTACAAAAAAAATGCAAACCACGGGTAATGAAAGGTTGTATGAGAGAATAGCTACTATAGACGGAATAAAAGAGCTAACCACCAAAAACATTTGCCAGGACACTTCCGAAATCCCTTATACTTCAATATTGTCTTATAAAGGGTTGGAATGCAAACACGTTATTTTGGTCATCAACGGGCGAGCTGAAATAAGTACACTCGAATTATATGTGGGAATGACTCGTGCTATTATGGATATTCAACTGTTAGTTTTACAATAATTATGGGTGCGCAGGACAATTTTCAGAATCTAATCAATCAAGAGACGGATTTTTTCGCAAATGTATGTGACATGATGCTACATACAAAAGTGGAAGCTGGACGTAGTTTCCTATGTGCCATGAATAATATTGTTGATTATTTTTGTGCTACTACACAAGAAGAATCTATTAATTATCAAGTCATTTATGTGCCAACATGCCCCGAATGGGCTCGCGAGCTTTTGGTTAGATTTCTAATTCACAAAGTAGCATTTACTAATACAGCTAAATTTCTTTCATTAGCAAAAAGAAAAACCACAGGTCCTATAATACTTCCAGAAGGATTGTCTTACAAGAGTAGAAAAGGTAAACTAATAGAGGCTGAACGTCTGTATTTTAAAAAATTTTTGAAAGTATTTTCAGAAACAGCGGTAAACAATACAGAATGCAAATCGCTATTTGTAGTTCAAGACAAAGACATTATTACAAGAAAACAGGATAAAAATCCTTGGCTCGAACAATTGTTTACAACGAACATTATTTGTGATGATGATAATGCAATTGTGACGAGTGATATGTCTGCTTTTGACATTGAAGATGTGTTGAGAAAGAATCGAGAGAATATACCAAATATTGAGAATGTCTTTGTTTTCCATTCTCAAAATAGAGGTAAAATCACATTTTCATATAACATAGATCAACTTGAGAGACTGAATCAATACGGAGTAGGCATAAAAAATTGTTTTGTATTTTATATTTCCGATCAACCATTTCGGTTGTATTACTCAAAAGAAAACATAAAGGGAACTATTGTGCCAAATCTGATAAAACGAGAAATTAAAAGATTCGACGATTTTGATGGTTTCATTACGTTTTTACCTGAAGAACTGGATCAAATGTTTCAGAGGAAACACCAGCGTGGAAGATTTAGAATAATCGATTCAGAGGAACGAGATTATTTTACCGCAAGTATTGATTCCTTTTTTGACGAACTTCCTCATAACTATAGAATCAAAAATAGTTTGTCATTAGCATTTACACCTGAAAATCAAAAAGTTTTTCTCAAAGAATGTGAAACAGAAACTGGCATGTCTTTGCCTCAAGACACGAGGTCCTTTCTCAATTTCTATGCTCAGTTGTGGGAAAACGAGATTAAGTCTCGGATCACCAATCAACTTAACAACTATCATTCAGTAGCTTTTGTTCTTCCTCCTGGTATTAATAGGGTTTATAAAGATTCTATTAGAAAAATGTTTTCTGCTGAATCAAGAAAGATTCTTGTCGTGGATTTTAATCAACTCAGAGATGGAGTATCAGCTGATCTTGTTGTTTTGTTTTCTTTTAGATACACAGATGCGAAGTATAGGACATACCCGAACTCTTTTGATCCACTTCCTTTGAAAGAAGGACAATACGGTCTAACCATTATTAACAGACTCACTCATAACAATTATTATGAGTGGAATAGGTATTATTATGATAAGGATTTAAACGGATTACTCTTTTCTTTGTTTAGAAGAGAATATATTGGTTGGAGTAAAAGGAGTATAAAAAAGCCAACTATTCCCAATATCATAAGTAATTTAGATGAAGCCGAGGCTGATGCACGTGAGTATATGGCTGAACGTTGTTCTGTGGTGTTTGATAAAAACAATAATATCAAAAGACTCATGTCTGAACGTGTTCTATGTGATAATGGGGATCAATTATATATATCAAGTTTGAAAGACTTGATCGTTGACAAAAGCCAATTTCAAGATGCTGTTATTGAGTCACAAGACATGAAAGCGATTATAATGAATGACATTAAGATTCAATTTTTAGATGATCTTGTATCTCAAATTAAAGACAATCTCATAAAAAGAACAGAAGCCGACCTGAAAGCAGAATCTTTCATTAGGCGTGACCCCCAATTCGGACTAACAGACGAACAAATTGTTTCAAATGTAGAACTTTGGAAATATCTACTCAAAAGAAAAGTGGATGTTTTAGGTTTAGAAAAAACGTATGATGCAATATTTCCAAATAATAAAGATATATCACTAAGAGGTTTTGAGCGATGGACAGATTTTAATTATCCCATGATTCTACCCCGAAGTCGAAAAAGCCAAAACAGTTTACTATCTTTTCTTGGTTTTAATGTAGGATCTCCATACCATAGGGTTATTCTAGCTAAGAAACTACGAAAGAACAATAATACTAGGACACTTAATAGCCAGATCGAGTCTTTGCTGCAAACAATATTGACCTCATCCATTAGTGACGTGAATTTCGAAGAATTATTTGACGAACACTCAGAGATTCTTACATTACTTGAGATATATAGTGCATCGGAATTAAATGTTCTAGTTCAATTATTAGATATTGATTTGAAACCAATTATAGGTATAATATATGATTCAGGAAAAACGAAACTCTCTTGAAAAGTTTATAAGACAGCAGATGGAAGGCCCAGGTGCGTGTAATGACCATTTTGGTTGCCTTCATGATGAGTGTGACAACATGGATGAGGAGGTGATTAACACAACTCCAGGTTCGTTATACAGTACCGCCATATTGTTTCCACAGAGAAAGGTTGGGAAGAATGTGTCTTCCGAAGATTCCACATCATCCAATCAAGGCGATGATTCTGATTTGGAGAGTGATTCTTTGTATCAAGAGTCTCAAGATGACAATAGTAGTGAAGAACTTGACGAGAGAGTTGATCGCCTTAGTGCCGATGAGGAAGATATGTATTCGCTTAGTCAACGATTCCCAACAACAATCGGTGTCTCATGCTGCTTGGATAAAAATGGAGAACCTCTTTCTCCATCAGATTTATCAATTACTATTTCAGGACGTTATTATACGAAAATTTCAAAGAAAAAATGTTGTAGCATTGTTATTAAAGTTGAGGACGAAAGTGGATTCCATAATTTTTTTGATAATCATAAATCACAACTTGAACCATATTTCTCAATTATTGAGGGCGGAATACATTTAGCAAAGGATATTTCAAAGGAAATCAGTATAGTTAAAGACACAATTCTTACAATAAACAAGGAATTGTGTAAGAAAGTAGCTGTCAATGCTGATGGCAGTAGTGACCACGAGTACGAGCTGATAGATGATAAATATAGGTATCTTAAATCATATAAAGAACGTCTTTGGCGAAAATTGAAATTTTTTAAGGATACTTATATTTCTGACAGTGAACGATGTACAATAGAAAACAGAATAAAGGAAGTCGAACGATATGAAACATATTTGTCTTATGTAGAAGATGCAATGAATATTTGCAATAATAAATCTTTTGGATTTTGGCAATCTCATACGTTCAAAACAACAATTGACCTTAAAGATATTAATTTAAATAGAGCTGGCAATAAGGTTATTTATTCGCCTCGCGATTATGAAAATTTGAATATTCTATTCGAAGAGAAAGACGATGAGGAAACGAGTTTTATCCGTAAACTATCCGTTTGGATTCAGGTTACAAGATTGATTCGTGGTTCTTCAAACAAAGTATATTTAAAGGTTCAGCTTGAAAACAGCTCGACCCCATTTGAAGAGAATTCTGAACATTATTTTTCCATTGTCACCGAGAAAGTTAATGAAAGATGTTTCTTTGGGGCTCAAATCAAGATAGTAAGCGATCTGCTAGCTGCATACCAAGAAAGGAATAATGAAAACTTGCAAGAAGATGTAGAACATCTGAATTACTTGTACCGTTCAATTAAGGATTATGCAGTCGGGCATCTCTGCTCTGTTGATTGGAAGATAACTGATGATGAGAAATGGGTCTGTTCGGAGTTCCTTCCTTCTTATGAAACCCCAGATGTTGAACCTATTCCACGTGACAAATTCTCATTTGTAGAAGAAAACGGAAGTCGAATCCCACGACCTTTATTGGAAGATCAACGAGCATTAGAATTTAAGTGGCTTTCACTTTTCTCAGATGCTTCAGATGATGAAGTCATATCCCATTTAAAAGACTTCATAAGCAAATATCAATTGTGGATCAACAAGCAAAGAGAAGTGTTGCATAACAGTCAAGGAGAAAACCAAATTGGTTTTGAAAATCTTGAAAAATGTCAGTTGGATTATGAAAGAATGAAAGATAACATTCGGTTGATTTTAGAAGGAAAACCATCAAACATGATGAGTTTTCGTCTCATGAATACTGCAATGTTTATTCAGCTTTGGCATAGCAAAAGATCGACGGATGAGGTGATCGACTTTGATTTTTACAAAAATAAAGCCGATGATCATTTGTTTAACGACAAACCAGCTGCATGGCGACCATTTCAGTTGGCTTTTATTTTACTTAATATTGATGGTATTATCCAGCGTTCAAACGATCCAGAATGGAAATACAGGAATGAATTAGTAGATTTGGTCTGGTTTCCGACAGGTGGTGGTAAAACAGAAGCTTATTTGGGTATTATTGCACTATCAATCATATCCCGCAGAAGACAAAATCCAGAAAAAGGAGGAGGAACGACGGCAATAATGAGATACACACTTCGACTTCTTGCTACTCAACAGTTCCAACGCGCTATGCGATTGATATTGGCGTTAGAGCAGCTGCGTCGTTGGAATAAATATGATTTGGGTGATGAAGCTATATCAATAGGACTCTTTGTCGGAGAAGATTCTCTTCCTAACACTGCGAAAGCTCTATCTGATGAATGTAAAAAGTGGAACACACAAGAAAATTCGGGGAAACGTCGTGAGTCAAAGATTCCTTTGGATAAATGTCCATGCTGCGGAAAACCTTTAAAATACCAAGACAAAGGAACCCTTTCAGACCCAAAAATAATCTTTAGATGCGATAACATTAACTGCGCTTTCTCTGATGAACTTCCTGTAAAACTATGTGATGAATATATTTATCAAAATCCTCCCACTTTACTTTTTGGCACTGTAGATAAATTTGCAGCTCTTGGTCACAAGGTTTCAACATCAAGAGAAAAGCAAGATTCAAGACGACTATTTGGCAAAGGTAGCCTAAGGTTGTTACCCCCTTCTCTGATAATCCAAGATGAGTTGCATCTGTTGCTTGGACCTCTTGGATCTGCTGTAAGTTTGTTTGAATGTGCTATAGACCAGCTTTGTTCATATAAAGATGACAACACTGGTAATATGATCCGTCCTAAGATTATATCATCTACAGCTACAACTCGCAATACAGAATTGCAAATTCGTGCTCTTTATGACAGGGATGTTAGCATTTTTCCAAAGTCAGGTTCTGATTACGATGATTCGTTTTTTGCTTTCTATCAAAGAAAGGAAATAGATGGGGAAGTGAAATTTGTCTCAAAGAGGAAGTATTTAGGAGTCTTTCCTACGGGTAGGACACACATGACCACTCAGATGCGTTTGATCGCGACAATGTTTGTTCATCGTGCTCTTTTTGAAAAAAAATATGCCGAATCTCTCTCTGACATAGAAGTTCAAGAAACGATGGACTATTACCATTCTGTTATAGACTACTTCAACAGTTTGAAGGAGGTCGGAAAAACTGATGCCCAATTCTATACTGAATTTACAAAATATACACGACGTTTGTTTAAACGTGTATTGCGATATAGTGATAAACTGGAATGTCTTTATGGTTATGATTCATCATTCAGTAAGTCAGAACTCACAGGAAGACTCACGGGAGCAGAAGTCGTAAATGAATTGGAAAAAGTGAGTAAGCACTGGAAATCTGAAGAGAGACTTCCACATGTGAATTCTGATGGAACAGAGTTGATTCATGGAACAACACCACCAGACCTGATTCTTGCTACAAATATGATTTCTGTGGGATTGGATGTTGATAGATTCAATACCATTATCATGAATTCTATGCCACGTAATATTGCTGAATACATTCAGGCAAGTAGTCGTGTTGCAAGAAATAAGTTGGGACTTGTTGTAACGCTTCACAACCCATTTAGAGCAAGGGATTTATCTCATTTTGAACGTTTTAGAGAGTTCCATGAGAAACTCTATTACTATGTGGAGCCGATTTCAATTACTCCTTTCTCAAAAAAATCCGTTTGTAAATATTTGCCATTATATAATGCAGCGATGATTCGTCATCATTATGATACTTTGGCAAATGTTGAAAATGCTTCTGCGTTGTCTGTTCAGTTGCAAAAAACTATCAAAAATGATATGTACATGTATTTCAGGACGCGATTAGAAAGGACACGAAGTCTATCAAATGAACTAAAGGAGTTGCTTACGGAAGAACTTGAGGGGTTTATAGAATTGTTTATTGAAGAGGCCTTAAACAAATGGCAAGGAATGGTAGATAGTCAACAATCGGGAGAATATTCTCTCAGGTATTCTGGTTCAGACTTTCTTAATTCGAATTCTCGCCAAAAGATAAAATGGAAAGATCTCTTTTTGGCATTGGATGCGTATATAGATGATGAGGCTGATAATCTGTGGGCAGTTCCGATGTCACTTCGAACAGTAGAGTCTGAAGCTGTATTAAATATAAAAGACAATTAATATGGAGATTCACAAGGATTTACAATATAATCAGGGGATTGGAAAATACAAAGTACTTTCTTCCAATGCAGGGGTTGGTTCCATTGTTACCACAAAAGCGGGTTTCTTTATAATGCCTAAGTCTGTCTCGTTTTGGGGATTTGTCAGGGATGTGAATAAACAAATTGAAAACTTTGGAGAAGGCGACCCCGAATCGATTTCCAGATCTGCAGGTGTTGATATCATAAATGACCCTCGTTTCGTGGAGTTTTTGAAAGAAAATCAAGGGATCCCAAGATTGAAATATCTTATTGATGTTCCTCACTTGTCTTTGGATAACTGGAATTACCCGAAGGAGAAAAAGCACCCGTTATATATACGCTGCAAAGAAAATACTGGTCATGAATTAAAGCCTGATCATTTTGTCATACCTGCGATTCATTTTCCCAGGTGGTTTTATAGCAGGAAGGAAAAATTTTTCAAGCCTTTGGAAGAATGGGAATATTTGTGGAAACAAAAAACAGGTGACACGAAGCTGCATTATTTTGCTCCGCCAAGAGATCCGTATAATAACACACATAGATCGTTTAAAGACAACAATCAGATAAAAGATATATATGATACTCTTGTCCAAATTCCAATATTACTGATTTGTAAAAATGGTCATATATCAGATATTCCATGGTATGAGTTGTTTTGTGCAGGGATAGACGGGAAAAAGGAGGCTATGAAGAATCCTGCTGGATTTGAATTGTTTGATTATCCATGTCAAGATTGTCAATGTGGTGGTCGTCATGAATTGCAATGGATCGAGAACCGTAATAATTCTGAGAGCTGGGGTACTTTGAAATGTAAGAAATGTGGAAAGACCTATGGGCTTGAGGGTATTATGAATATACATCCATTCTGTAAGGGTGACACGCCTTGGAATGGATTTGGAACTAAGTCAGATGATCCATGCAGGGATTTAAGCAAACCAGAAAGGCCTAGAAGTGTTATGCAAATGGCTTTGGTGACCAGTAATAGTGTGTATTATGCAGATTCTTTCAGTAGTCTTTATATTCCGCCAAAGTATCTGCCCGATTTTGTATTACCTCCCAAACTTCAAAAGGTATTAGATCTGCTTAACAATAGATGGTATCCCAAAGCACTTGAACGTCAAGCTGATCTTACGAAAGAAGCTTATATAGAGCGTATGGATATTGTAGAGAAGGCTTATGATAGTGATATTGATATAAGTCAGGATCAGGCAGAGATAATAAAGAATCGCTTTCTTGCTGTTAAGGAAATTCCTAAAGATTCATACGAACAATATCGATTCGAAGAATACAGAGTATTTTCTAGTTATTCTGAGTCAATTCCTCAAATACCTAATCTTGAATTTAGGGATATTGATTTGCCTGCGGATCTTAAGCCGTATTTCAAGAAAATACAACAAGTGGATACGCTAGCTATGACATTGACTCAACTCGGTTTCAGCAGAGTATCGATGCCTGTACCTTTGAGAATTGAAGGTTCGGTTGTTAGGAATGAAGGGCAAAGAATATATAATGAACCCGTGGAGAAAGTTTATTCTTTACCAGCCAATCAAAGTTTGGGAGAAGGTTTATTCTTTGAATTTGATATGGATGCCGTTAATAAGTGGAGGACCAGACACTCTGAGCTATTCCAATCTCGCTATAATCAGCCAGAGGGAGAAGTCGGTAAAGATTTGAAGGGTGAAATGGAACAGTATGGTGCTCCGAAGTTCTACCTATTACATACATTCTCCCATATTATAATGAAAGAATTGGAGTTCTCGTGCGGATATCCTACAGCGAGCTTAAAAGAGAGACTCTATTACTCTGATAGAATGTGCGGCGTTTTGATTTATACAGCTGATGGAGCTGAAGGTAGTATGGGTGGGCTTGTTTGGCAAGGACAACCACGTTTGATAGAGAAGATTATCAAATCGGCGATAAACAACGCAAAGGAGTGTTCTTCTGATCCATTGTGCTGGGAAAACGAAGACCAATTGAATTTGGCCGCTTGTTTTTCCTGTTGTCTTGTGTCTGAAACATCATGCGAAAAACGCAACTTAGGCCTAGACCGAAGGGCTTTGGTTGATGCAGATTTTGGTTTTTTTAGTGACTTGTAATTGTGCGTATACCTCTCCTTATTCTGTGGAGTAATATCAAATTATATATCCATTTGAATTTCACAATTAAACAGTCCTCACCCGAAAGAGGAGGTCTATTTTCTATGCTTAGGCGTTGGTGAGTTTTGTTTTTTTATTCCAAACTCATTCTTGATACGCTGAACAGTTCTCACGCAATGCCCTGTCAGCTTTGCGGTATCACGTATGGTGGTTCCTTTTCTCAAGTGTCGGATCACTTCTCGATACTCTTGTTCCTTAACCTCCATTGGTTTTCGATACCCAACCTTTCTACCGACCCTGCCTCCATCGGCGATGTATTTCTCCTTGCCACTGTTGAGGCGATAGTAGATGGCTTCTCGTTCTAGTTCGGCGCAAGTTCCCAAAACAGCAATCATGATGGTAAGGAATGGGTTCTCGGTGCCATCGTTGTTGAAAATGCTTAGATTCTCTTTCTGAAAATAGATATTAAGGTGGTGATCCTTGCAGTACTTTACGTTCTCTAACACTTCATCTACCTTTCGTCCGAGTCGGCTAAGCTCGCTGATGAGTAGAATGTCGATGCTGTTAGAAACACAATACTCAAGACATTGACACAGCACGGGACGGTCTTTGTTCCTTTTGGCACCACTGACGTGTTCTTCAAACACCTTGCATACATTGTATTCTTCATGATCGGCGTATTTCCTCAAGTCCAAGACTTGCCTTTCCGTGCTCTGCCGATTTCCCATACTGCTAACGCGGGCATATATTACAGCTTGTTTCATATCATTGATTTTTGGAGCCACAAAGATATAAAATTTTTCAATATGTAATACTATAACTCAAAGAATTAAATATATAACAAATATATGAGGTAGAATAAAAGCGCACACGAGTTAAAGTAGTACAAAATGAAAGTAGTACTAAGTCTGTATATTTCAGCTGTTTTGTTCAACAAAAATAACAAAAACAAAGCCAGCAAAATGCATTTCCTATGCTGGTGAAAATGGCTATTATAAATAAATAAAATCCTTACGGAGGTGCAAGCCGTGAGGTTGCAAAAAAGATTAGGGCGGCAGGTTTCTTCCACACGCTTTTTCCTCGCCGCCCGAACTTCAAAAAACAAAAAAGCGTTGATAAAAATATAAAAGCGTTATGGAAACAGAACTTACAGTAGGCTATTATGCGAACAGCGCACTGACTGAAAGCGGCACACCGATATACGAGGTCACTGCAACGGAAAAGTGTATGCTTTGGCTCAAGGAGAAATCGAAAGAATGTCAATACACGAAAGCAGATGACCTCAAGCCAGACAAACCATACAGCACTTTCAAATCACATCATTTGCCCATCATTTTTTTTACTTCAAGCGGTTACCGACCCGACAAAAATTCCCCCGTCGTACCGAGCGGTTTCTGCTGCCTTGATATTGATGACTCTGACACGAAGTTTAGGATAACACATCCTGCTGTGTTCGCCATCAATTATACTTCTAATGGAACTCATATCATAGCACACTCATCCGATGGCTGGGGTTCAACGAACAAGGCTTGGCAAGAGACATACGATCGAATGGCTTATGAAATACAAAGGTCGCTAGAAAACTCATACGGAGTTGTCAGGTTTGACGGCATGTCTTCGGTGTACTACCAAGGATGCTATGTGTGGAAAACCGATTGGTGGTTCAATCCCAATTTCGACCCATCCTACGCGCTGCCCGATACATATCCGACAAAGGAACAAATAGAAGGGCTTTATATAAAGAAACGCAATCCCGTGAGAGACAATACAGTCAAGGCCGTCAAAGGTATCAAGGAGGTCAAGACCAAATCAGAAATAATGACGGAACTAACGGACTATATCGGAATACCCAATGAGACGACTGAAGATTTCTTGTCAATGCAGTATAATGACTTCTATGCGAAATACCACGGTGAGCATGGACACTTTGAGGACGAACAACCCGATTTCAAATGGGTCAAGACCTACAATGGCAAGACCTACCTTATGTGTAAAACCAACGGAACGCTCTTGAAGTTCTGGCTCCCGTTTATGGTTAAAGGAGCAAAAGGGATGGATTGCAAAATCAAGAAAGGGAATCGCAGGAGAAGCGTGTTCAACAGAGCATTATCCACAGCACAATACAGTGGTTACGACCTTAGCCCTGCCAAGATCCTGACAGATGCTGTGTGGTGGTATGTCACTTGGTGCGATCGCAGCATGGGTGAATTGGGGAAACAAGAATTCCTTGAAAATGTAAGCAATGCTATTGCCTTAAGGAATAGATACGAGCGCAAACCTATGGTTGACAAGAGAGGGTGGATTAGTGGCGAGTTTATGATTGACCTTGAGACGGGTGAGTGTATCCCCATGGAGAAAGGTCAGAAGATAGCAGCTTGCCACGAGTGCCGCAAGACAGACCGCATAGAGATTCTTTTGAATGCTTGGGATCCCACTTTGTCTTATGAGGATAGCATAACAGATGTCATGTCGTGGTGTGGCATCAAGTCCAGGAAAACCGTCATATCCTACCTGAAATCTGTGAAGGCAAACGAAGAATATCTATCGCGATTTCCATTTCTAAACGACATTGAAATCAAGAAAGGACGTGGAAGGTGTCCAAAGGAAATAACGATAGAGGATTTAACAAGCGGAACGGTGTACACGTTTAAATCGCACCAGAAATGTATGGAGTTCTTGAAGTGTAACAAGTCTGTTTTCTCAAGGTTCCTAAAGGGAAAGTCAAGACTAAACAATAAATACAAAGTCTTAAGAAAACTGATACCTTAAAGGGAAATACGATACATAATATTGGAACTCCCTTTTTCATTATGTGTTGTATTTTCCATTTAGGTATCATTCTATATTGGACATGTTCTCCACGAACATATCATTATCATACCCAAATCAAAAAAATCAATTTTTTTTATTATATTATACTATACACGTTTGTGTAAAAGCAGAACCAATGATGTAGTGATTAAAAACAAAGACAATAGTGTTATGACTGATTTAGAAAAATGGTGTAGCGAATTCCAAACAATTGTACCCGCTCCCGAAAAGAACACGACCCAATCTGAAGTAACCTTCTATTGCTTACAGGGGGTTTCATACCTGATTGACAAAATGGTAAATGTAGGATTCAAAGATTTGATAGGGGTGCACCAACATGACAATGATGAACAGGAGAAAGGATCCTGTTGGTGCGATGTAAATGAACTTTGTCGTAGACACCCAGAG
>AUXO015488954.1_pt1 | contig 16142 bp, 7 predicted proteins | sample 768731 | NCBI WGS metagenome assembly AUXO01 (sample SAMN02715735, study PRJNA202380) | gut metagenome | biome: sheep rumen | host: Ovis aries | place: New Zealand: Palmerston North
CAGTATTTGAAGATGTTACACCTGAACAAAAGACTACTGCGGTAGTTATGATCCAAGTTAATGGTGACAACTTAACTCAAGCTGAAGCAGAAGCAGAAGAGGCTAGAATTAAAGCTTTGTTAGGCGAAAATGAAGATGTTACATTCATTATCGTTGATGGTAACGCAACTGCGTTCACTGATGCTTACAATGATGAAACAGTTGTTGACGTAGTTATTGGTGGTAATAAACCTGTTGATTCATTTGGAAAGAATGAAAATGGTCCAACTGCAAACTGTGGTGCTGGTCACTTTGCGAGCACTAACCGTAAAGTTATAATCTCAGATAAAACAAAAGAATTAACACTAGCTAAAAAGATTTACGATTATTTTGTCGCAGCTTATACTGTAGAAGAAAATAGTTAGGATAATTTTTATGAAAAAATTAATGAACATATTATTCATGATGATAGCGGTACTCACGCTATCATCATGCTTCGCTGGTATGTTCGAAGAAGAAATAAAGGTAAACTTTGTTTTTGATGGTGAATATTTATCATCAGATACGCTTACTCAATTTAAAAATATACATACACCAGTAATTGATGAAACATATGTATATTATGGATATAAATTTTATGGTTGGACACCATATAATCCTGATACAGTAAGCGTTACCGATGAAAATTTCAAAGAAAAATTTATCGGCGATGGAAAAATGGTCCATTATATGGATGTTAAAAAATATGCTAAAGATGGCGAAGTAACATTAAACGCTTTAATGATTGATAAAGCAACAATTCCTGTTGTATATCATTATGTTGTTATAGCGTGGTATGATAAGGAAGCAACATCAGGACTTACTAACGATACAATCAACACATTAAAAACTCAATTATTTGAATATTTAAGAAGCGAAGGTGTAAGTGAAGAGGATCTATCTACTATCGTAATAAGAGGTTATACTGGAAACGTTGGCGCAAGCTGTGGAAGTATCATAGCTGATGAAGATGTTGATATTATGTTAGGCTGGGGTTCAGCTTCTAACGTAATTGGTACTGGTGGTATGAAAGAATCTATGCTTCTAGAAACTGAAAGCTTAAAAGTAGATTATAATGGCACAACAAAAAATAGAACAATTCACCGCTTAACAGATAGTGAATCTGTAATAAAAGTTATGGAATGGCTTAAATCTGAAAGCGGAAGAAGTATATTCCATGAGGAGGGATAGAAGATGAAGAAAAAATATTTATTTATCTCTCAGATTATTGAATATGTTTGTTCATTCTTATATTTCTTTATTGCTGCATTATTCTATTCCATGAGCAATAAATTATATTGGTTATTTGTTGTTCTAGGTTTACTTGTATTAATCGTAGGTTTATATACTGAAACTGTTAAATATCATTTAGAATTAAATGATGATGAAGCTAAAAACAATATAAGATTACTAGTAACAATGATTTTATCATTTATTGGTATCCCATCGTTAGTATTCACAATACTTGCGTATACAACAAAAAATGATAATAAAACTAATGTAGTAGAAGATGAAGTTACTGAAATTAATGAAAATGTTCCAAATAAAAATAAAAAAATAACTTTATCTTTAATCACTACTTGCGCATCATTTATACTAATATTTGTATTTGCGTTCATTGGAATGTTAGTTGAAACTAATGGTTTTAAAGTAACTGTACAAGATAGAACTCTTACAAAAGCAGATACAGATATTTACAATAGAGGAACTGAAAACGCTCTAAATGGGGTTAACTATACAATTGATGATCCTCATGTAAGTTTATCTTATACATTATATAAACCAAAAGATGCATCACCAACTAATCCATATCCTGTTGTGTTTGTTTTACCAGGATTCACAAGAACTAAAGCATCTATGAGCCAATACGCTATTGAATTTACTAGAAGGGGCGCCGTAGTATTTGTTCTTGATCCAGGTAGCCAAGGTGCGACAACATTTGGTGGATATGAAGCAGATGAAAATGGTGAATATATCCTTGATAGCGAAGGAAATAAGGTTCAAAACTCATATAGTGTCGCAAGAAGCGGTATGGGCTATCTAGTTCAATATATCTATAATAATGTAGAAGAATTTGATTATATAGATAGAGATAGAATCGGTATAGTTGGACATAGTGCAGGTGGAGGAGATGCATGTAAACTTGCGGCTGATTTCGCAAATAGTAGTTATGAAAACTCTATTATAAAAGCATTATATATTTCAGGTTATATCAAAACTAGTGCCGCATCTGTTTACAGTTCTTTAAGATGCAATTCAGCGATGTCGTATGCTAAATATGATGAAGGTTCATTTAGATATCAAGATGAGAATCAAGCATATGAAGTTATTTCTTTAAGATTTATAAATGAAGTTAACTCTAAAACTAATGGTGCAAATGGTACATTTGATACATTTGAAGAAGAAAAAGAATATGGTGATTTATCACTTGGCACATATAGAATTATTCATCATGAAGATATAAACCACTGTTTTGAAATGTATGATAATTTATCTATAGCGAATACAATTGATTTCTTTAATAAATCTCTTAACTTAAACAGTAATAATAAATATAAAAATACTAGTCAAGTATGGTTTATAAAAGAATTATCTACTGGATTAATGTTAGCTTTAGCATTTACATTCATAATTGCTTTAGTATCAGTAATTGTTACATACGTCCCATTTATGAAATCACTTAAGGTAGCTGGCGATGATAGAATAGATAAAGAATATAAGATTCATAGTGAATATTATCATACTACTCCTATTACATCTAGAAAAGAGAAGACATTCGTAAAGAGATTATTATTCATTTTACCAATGATTTTAACCGCTATAATTGCTTGTCTAGATTTTGTTCCACTTGCGAGATTATCAATGGATGAATTCCCTGACGCTGCAGGAAACGTATATACATTCTATTTCCCTGAAAGAATGATGAACTCAGTATTCTTATGGGCTATCGTAAATGGTTCAATAGGTTTAGCTATATGGGCATTAACTACAGTTATTGAAAATGTTGTATATATTCTTCTTGGAAAGAAAGAAAAAGCGGATTGGACTAAATTTAAATTATTAGCTGTTAAACCAATGGATTTATTAAAATCATTATTAATGGCTATCGCTCTATTCTTCACATTCTATGGAGTATTAGAAATAGTATATTTAATTACTCACCAAGACTTTAGATTCATGTTAATAAGTGCTTCTCCATTAAACAAGAGAATGTTACTAACTTGGTTGATATATTTAGCTGGTTTCTATGTATTCTATGTGTCTAACTCTATCCGTGTAAACTTAACAATCGCTAGAGAAGGATATAAAGAATGGCACGTAATACTAATCGGTGGTCTTGCGAATTCATTAGGTTTAGTATTTATATTAATCATCAACTATTTCGTATATTTTAAAACTGGTACAGTATTCTATGGATATTATAGTCCAACAGATCAATCGGAAATGTGGCTATATATCAATATGGTATTTGGACTAGTTGTGATGATGTTTATACTACCTATATTTAATAGACTAATTTATAAGAAAACTGGTAACGTGTACGCTGGAGCGTTACTATGGTGCATGATCTTTATCATGATGAGTTTATCAGCGTCAATATCATTTATACCAATGTAGGAGAAGAAAATGGATTATAAAAAAGAATCATTAAAACGCCATTATGAGTGGCAAGGAAAAATAGAAATTAAACCAAGAGTAGGAGTTGAAACAAAAGACGACTTGTCTTTAGCTTATACACCTGGTGTCGCAGAAGCTTGTCTAGAAATTAATAAAGATGTTAATAAGAGCTTCGAACTAACAAGAAGATGGAACACAGTACCAGTAATAACAGATGGTACTGCAGTACTAGGCTTAGGTGATATTGGACCAGAAGCAGGACTACCTGTTATGGAAGGTAAAGCCGCATTATTCAAAACATTTGGCGATGTAGACGCATATCCATTATGTATAAACTCTAAAGATACAGAAGAAATAATTAGAACTATTAAGTTGTTCGCTGGAAGCTGGGGTGGAATAAACTTAGAAGATATTTCTGCTCCTAGATGTTTTGAAATAGAAACTAGATTAAAAGAAGAACTAGATATTCCTGTATTCCATGATGATCAACACGGTACCGCTATCGTTTGTACTGCAGGATTAATTAACGCATTAAGACTCGCTAATAAGAAAATTGAAGATGTAAAAATTGTTGTAAATGGACCTGGTGCCGCTGGTATCGCAATCACTAAATATCTTCTTAATTTCGGCGCAAAACATGTACTCGTTTGTGGTAGAACAGGAATACTATATGAGGATATGCCTAATATTAATGACGCTAAAAAAGAAATTGCTAAATTAACTAACCCTGAAGGTGTTAAAGGAAGCCTAGCTGATGCGTTAAATGGCGCAGATGTATTTATTGGTGTATCAGGTCCTAACTGTGTAACTAAAGAAATGGTTAAATCAATGGCTGATAAATCAATCATCTTCGCTTTAGCAAATCCAGTTCCTGAAATCAATCCAAATGATGCGTTAGAAGCAGGCGCATTTATCGTTGGTACAGGTTCATCTGAATACAAGAACCAAATCAATAATGTTCTAGTATTCCCTGGCTTATTTAGAGGCGCAATTGATGCGCACGCTACAACTATCAACTTTGAGATGATGAAAGCCGCATCACTTGGTATCGCATCAATCATTAGTGACAATGAACTATCAAGAGACTATATTATTCCACTTGCTTATGATAGAAGAGCTCACGCTAGTGTAGCGAAAGCTGTTAAAGAAGCCGCTATTAGAACAGGTGTAACTAAACAATAATTTATTCTTAAAACTCCGAGTGCCTTATAAGCCTTGGAGTTTTTACATAATTAAAAGAATAGGCTTTATATGTAAATATAAAGAGAAAATAGCCATTTTTTAATGTTGACAAATTGCGATTTTAAATGTAATTTAAAGTAAAAGAAGAGGAAATAATTATGTATGAAAGATTAGAATATCCACGTCCTAATTTAAGAAGGGATGACTGGCAAGCTTTAAATGGAATCTGGAATTTTGCGTTTCTAGATGAAGTTAATTTTAAAGATGCAATAAAAAATGGAAAATTAAAAAGAGAGATCAATGTTCCATTTACTTATCAATATGAAGCTTCACTAATTGGAATAAAAGATTATCATGAAGGCGTTATCTATAGTAGAACATTTAAGATTGATAAAAAGAATTTAAAAAGAAATACACTCTTATGTTTTAACGCCGTAGATTATTACTGTGAAGTTTACGTTAATGGCTATTTTGTTTATAGTCATCAAGGAGGATTTACTCCATTTAATGTTGATATAACTGAATATGTAAAAGAAAATAATTATATAGTTGTGAAATGTCTTGATGATTTAGATACAAATAAACCAAGAGGAAAACAGAGTTGGACAAATGAAAAATTCTCTTGTTTCTATATTCCAAATACAGGTATCTGGCAAAGTGTATGGCTAGAATTCTATAATAAAGACGCATTAAAAGAATATACTCTATTTACTGATATAGATGAATATTCTATTAATGGTGAACTTGTGACATATAATGGATTCGCTAATAAAGCTAGATTTGTTATTTCTTATAAAGATAAAATTGTTAAAAAAGGATGTCTATCTATTAATAATAAACATGTAAATTATCACTTTGTAATAGAAGAAGAAAGTTCTGTTGATAGCCATTTCTGGACACCTGAAAACCCTAATCTTTACTGCCTTGATATTGAGCTATATAAAGATAAAGAATTATTAGATACTGTCCACACTAGATTCGGTATGAGAAAGATAAGTGTTATGGGTAATAAGATTCTATTAAATAATCGCCCTTATTACCAAAAACTATTATTAGATCAAGGATACTTTAAAGAATCTGGCTTAACACCTCTATCAGTTGATGCGATTAAAAATGATATCTTATTATCGAAAGAAATGGGATATAATGGCGCAAGAAAACATCAAAAATTTGAAGACCCATACTTTTATTATTTAGCAGATGAAATGGGATTCTTAACTTGGTGTGAGATGCCTTCATCATATAATTTCTCAAATGAATCAATCAAAAACACTTCAACTGAGTGGCAAGAAATCGTTAAAAACGCTATGAATTATACTAGCGTAATAACATATGTACCACTAAATGAAAGCTGGGGAGTTAGAAAGATATTAAATAACTTTAACCAACAATCATTTGGAAAGAGTTTATATTATCTAACTAAATCTATTGATCCATCTAGATTAGTATCTATCAATGATGGATGGGAAAATATAGAAGAAACAGATATAGTTACTATTCATGATTATGCTTATTCTAGCGATGGATTTAAAGAAAAATATAATCCAGATAATTTTGATGAATTATATCCAGTAGGTAGAAAACTATTTGCGATTAATAATAAATACAAAGGCCAACCTGTTGTGTTTAGCGAATTTGGTGGAATCGCTATGGCTAAGGATTCTAAAGATGGCGCTTGGGGATATGGAAAAAGCGCTAATAATAATGAAGAATTCTATAAGAGATATGAGAATCTAATAGGTGGAATAAAAGAATTAGATTTCGCAGGATTCTGTTATACGCAAACAACTGATGTTCAACAAGAAGTAAATGGACTTCTTGATGAAGAACATAAACCAAAATACGATATCGAAAAAATTAAATCATTAACATAATCTAAATCGCTCTATTCATTAGAGCGGTTTATTTTTATGTCTGTAAATTTTAGTTGACAATAACAGTTAAGCAGTATATGATAATGGTGGTATTAAAATTTGATTAAAAAGTAAATAGAAACAAAGAATTTTTTATTTGTTATAAAAATGTTATCGATAACATTGAGGTATAATATGATAAAAACTGATATTACCGGAATCGGTGATCCATTTGTTCTTGTATACAATAATACATATTATATGTATTCAACAAGCGCACCAGATGGATTTAAATGTTTTACATCCACTGATTTATTAAACTGGAAAGATAGTGGATATGTGTATAAAGATTCTTCTTGGGGTGAAAATTGTTTTTGGGCTCCAGAAGTTTATTATTATCAAGGTAAATTCTATATTCTCTATACTGCAAGATGGAAGAAGAACCATTCGCTCCGTACTGGTCTTGCGGTATCTGATTCACCACTTGGCCCATTTAAAGATATTTTTGATGGCCCACTTTTTGATATGGGATACGCAACAATAGATGCGACTATATTATTTGATAATGGTAAAAACTATCTATATTTTACTCGTGATTGTAGTGAATATATAATTGATGGAGTACATACAAGCGCAATCTACGTTGTAGAAGTTGATAATTCATTAACTAAATTCTTAAATGAACCAAAAATGATTTCAATACCAGATAACGAACTTGAAAGAAGTGTTGATAAAGAGTGGTGTTGGAATGAAGGACCTGCGGTAATTCATTTAAATAATAGATATTACTTAAATTATTCAATGAACTGTTATGATAATAGACATTATTCTATTGGATGTTCAGAAAGTGATTCACCACTTGGCCCATTTAAGAAATATGATAATAATCCAATATTAAAATATAGAGAATTTGAATTTTCTGGTCCTGGACATAATCACTTCTTTAGAAGAATAGAAGATAATAAATTACTTACATCATTCCATATTCATACTGATTATGATCATCCATCTGGAGATAGAAGGTTCTGTATAGGTAGTGTTGAATTTGATAAAGATAATAAGATGAAAATCGAGGTTTAAATGACTGATAGAAAAATGGTTACGATGAAAGATATCGCAACACTAGCGAATGTTACAACTCAAACTGTATCAAGAGCTTTAAGCGATTCAGATAATGTTCATCCAGAGACAAAGAAAAAAGTATTAGAAATAGCGAAACAGCTTAATTACATAAAGAATTCAAATGCGTCTATTTTAAGAAGCGGTTCCTCTAAGATTATAGCGGTTTTCTATGATAACTTAAAAAACCTATTTTTCTCATTAATGTCAGATTTTTTGTACAATAACTTTAAAAAATATGGTTATACAATAATGACTATTCCTGTATTTAATCCTAAATTAAATATGGAAATGTATAAATACGCTTTATCTTTAAATGTTGCGGGGATTATATCGTTCCTAGAATGTGATGAAGAATTATCTAAATATTTATCAGATAATAGATTTCCTTTAATAGTATTCGGTAGAAAAAGCGATTATAAATATGTTGATTATATCGCTTTAGATGATGACTGTGGTGGAAGGCTAGCAGCGAAAGAACTATTAAAAGAAAATGGAAAAGAATATCTATATGTTAGTGAAAGTATTGAACTTGAAGTAAGTATGGATAGATTTAAAGGATATCAAGATGAACTTAAGAAAAATGGATATAGTTCATATTTAATCGATGTATCTAAAACTAGTATCGATGATGGATTAGATAAATTATTTAAAGATGGAAAGAAAATAGATTCAGTATTCTGTTTCAATGATATGTTAGCGTTTGGAGTAATAAGATATTATGAAAAACATAATTATCCTAAACCAAATATTGTTGGATTCGATGCATTATCAAATGAAATTATGCTTCCATGTGAACTTAAATCAATTGGTGTTGAAAAAGAGAAAATGGCATCTATAGCGGCTAAAAATCTTGTATCAAAGATAGAAAGAAATAATGATGAAGAAATAGCGCTAACTATGCCTGTCAACTTATATAAATAATAAAAAAATATAAAGGAGAAAACATGAAAAGAAGATTTTTATTAGTTTTATTTTTAGTTCTTTTCTTTGAATTCTGTTTTACTGTTACAGCATGTAACAAGAAGACTAATCCAACTACTAAGGAACAAACTACTTTAACAGATGACAAAGAATCAACTACTAAAGAGCCTGTAAGTAGCGCTGATAAGGAAAGTGAAACTACTGAAAAGCAAGGACTTCCAGAAGGAACTATCGCTCTTGATAGTGTACCTACTGGTTTAGTTAACCTAGAAGCTACAGTTGATAACATGACAGCTAGAGCTGAAATGTCATTCGAATATAAAGAATCTACATTAGATTTCGTTGCGTATGTACTAGATGAAGTAGTATATACAAAAGGCAATATATATTCAAATGATAATATTGAACTAGCATTAGATAAAGTTATTCGTGTACAAGGATATACAGATAGTTCAGTATCTGTAGTCGTTGATGCATCAGGTAATATGAATGTTAGAGGATTATTATCTCAAGAAGTTTTATCTGATAGTGGAGTTACTAGTGAAGCTAAATTATTCACTCTTGATAACGAAACCGTAGCTGGTTATATGGTTAAGATTAGTGTTCCATACACTTTAATTGGCGTAACAAAAGAAGAATATAACGCTGCAGTATTAATCGCATTAACTAATGCTCAATCAGCAACTAAACTTAATATTGAATTAAGAAAAGTTAATGGTGAAGATTATGAAAGCGTTAATACATACGCAAGAATTAAAGAAGATGGAACTTTAGAAGAAAACCCATTCTCTCAACTTGGATTAGTTTGGGGTAACGCTGAAAAGTTATCTATGGCGAGTTCATGGGATATCACTCATGATGATGGAACAGAAGGCGCTTATATCGAAATGACTTCATCAGATGGCGACAACAATATCTATATGCATCATAGTAATGCATTAGAAGAATATGTTGAAGTTAAACTAAATGTTAAACAATTACTTAACGGCGAAAAATGGGGTAAATTTGGTCTTGTTGCGAGATCTAAAGATGGTAATAGAGGTTTCTTCTATTATGTAGATGCAGCATCTGCTGATGGCGAAAACTTCAACGCTCAATCTGTTGATTTAGGATACAACACTTATAACGGTGAAGGCTCTTGGAGTAGTAGCTGGGGAACTATTGGTACACTTGGAGGAGATTCAAGTCAATATCAAGGTGAAAACTATGTTACACTTGGAATTTATCGTAGTGGCAGCATCTTCGCTTTATACGCTAATGGAACATTAGTTAAATATTTATCATGTGATTTAGGCGCATTAGAAGAAGCATATTTCGGACTTGTTGCGTTCAACATGACATTAAGAGCAAAAGAATATAAAGTACAAAAAGATAACTTAGATGAATATAAAGTTCAAGCTAAAGATACAGACTATCTATTCATTGGTGATAGCTATATCGATACAGCATTCTGGTATAACTTCGGTAACGCTTTTGGTGAATTAAACGCTGTTAACGCTGGTGTAGGCGGAACTAAGATTGGATATTGGACTAGCCAGATAGTTGCGTTAAGTGTTCTATATTCTCCAAAGAATATCATCGTTCATATCGGTGTAAACGATATTGATGATGAAGGTATCTCTGGAACAGACGCTTTAGCAAGACTTGAAAATATGTTAAATAAATATCATGAAGCATTCCCTGAAGCTAATATCTATTACGCTGATGTATGTCACAATATGATGTTTAAGAACAAATGGTCTGATTATGATGTATATAACGCAGGAGTAAGCGCTCTAGCAGAAGAATTATCTTATTTAACTGTAATTAAGATGAGTGAAGTAATAACTGCGGATGAAAATGGATCAACAATGCGTTGGTATGGCGCTGATGGTTTACATTATGGTATCGATGGTTATGCAGCATTCACTAAAGAAGTAATGGAAGCTTTAGGATTAGAATTTGAACTTGAAGGCGCTAAAGGTGATGTAAATACCGAGAACGCTCCTGAACTCGTTCATTCTCCAGGTTGGGAAATAGTTACAGAAGATGATGAAACTGTATATCATAACGCAGGAAGATCATTTAATAGAATTGGTGCTGAATCTCAATTCTTCTTTAATGGATTATATTCAAATACATTCTATGCAGAAGCTAAGATTTCATTAGAAGAATGTTACTGTCCAACAGATGAATGGGCTAAAACAGGTTTAGCAATCAGATCAGCAAGCGGAACATATTTCTTCTTCATCAACTCATCAACAGTTACAAACCCAGAAAGAATTGATGGTTCTGTACACTATACAGATAACTGGGGTAACGTTTTATATAGAGCAGAAGAAGTTAATAGAAACTGGACAAAAGAAGTATTCCCATACTTATCATTTGGTACTCCAGGATATGATCATAAATTTGATAAGAGTTATATGACTCTTGGAATCGCTAGAGACGGAAAACGTTTAGCATTCTACGCTAACGGAAGATTAGTTGCGTCTTTAGAAGATTCTAACTTAACTGAAGATGAATTAGCAGCAATCTCAGTATTCACATTCAATATGAATGTTTACGCTAAAGATTTAACATTCACAACTGATAGAATTGAAGTTTTAAGTAAATTCCCAGCACATAAAGTAGTATTACCTACTGAAACTCCAGCTTTAAAAGTTACATCAGACGTTCTAGAACAAACAGAAGGAAAGACTGTAACATTAACAGTAGAAGTTAAAGAAGGTATCACAGTTGAAGAAGTTACAGTTAACGGAACAGTTTTAACATTAACTGAAGGCAAATACACATTTGAAATGCCTGGTGAAGATGTAACAGTAAGCGTTAAGATTAGCGGTTCTGTATTAGTAGTTCAAGACGCACTTAGAACTGGATTAACTCTATCTAATGATGACCCAGCTGAAGGTGATACAGTTGTTGTAACAGTTAAAGATGGATTCATTGTTAAGAGTTTATTATTAAATGGAACTGATTTAATCGCTAAAGAAAACGGAACATATGAATTCAAATTTGAAGGATATATGGAATTAACTGGTGAAGTATTATTACCAGCTGATCAAATAAAAGTAGACTTAGAATTAGAAACTGAATTATATGGAACTCCAGACCACTTCTATGTTGAAGGTGGAAGAGACGTATCTGTATATGCGGCTAAGGGTACAAATGGTGTATATTTCTATGTGCTCGCTCATACATTAAATTATGTAAATGATCAACCTAACTGGTTCGATAATCATAATATAGAATTCAAGATTAATCAAGATAGACAAATGTTCTTATCAGTTGATGGACAATCTGGATTAATTAAAGAAAAGATGATTCAAGTAACTAAACTTGAAGAAGGTGAATTCGCTGGTAAATATGAACATAGATATGAATTCTTCGTTGCGAAAGAAGAAATTAAAGATTGGTCAATTGATGGCGATTTAGAATTTGGATATGCATATAAAGCAATCGGAGAACAGGTATCTCATGAAAATCAATCAAGCTATAACTGGATGGATAATTACTGGCAAACAACAGTAAGCGCAATCAACGCTAGACAAATGGTATTTGGTGAAGGTGAAGTTCATCCAGGCGCAACATTCATCACTCAAACTGGCTTAAGATTCGTTAATAAGAAAGTGACTCCAGAACACGCTACAATCGATGGAAACTTAGAAGAATTCGAATCTAAAGCATCTGTATTACTAGGTGATGATAAATCTAAATTCTTATTATCAGCATTCACTCAAAATGATGGTTTATATATCGGTATTAAAGTTTATTCAAAAGCTATCTCAACTGATGTACCAGATTGGTGGTTAAATGATAATATCGAACTTAAATACAATGGTAGATTATTTGGTATCACAATCTATGATAAATTCGTAGCTCATAGCTATGGAACAACTACCGCAACAGCTAAGAGAATAGAACTCACAAGTGGTGAATTCTTCGATCAAGGTTACACTTATGAAACTGATATCGAATGGTTCATTCCTGGATTAGGCGCAGGAGAAATGGAATTCTCTTCTAATGGTAATGGATTTAGAAGTGGCTCATGGATCGGATTAGCTTGGGATGGAAATACTATCCATGTTGATGAAAATGGTTTACGTAAAGCTAGAACTATCACTATTCCTGAAGCTACTACATTAGCTACTCCATCAGTATCAAAGACTAAAGCATTCGCTGGTGAAACTGTTGAATTCACATTAGCTCTATCTAATGGTGTCGCAGTTACAGAAGTTAAAGCGAATGATCAAGTATTAACTTTAACTGATGGTAAATACACATTTACTATGCCTGATCAAAATGTATCAATCACTTATACGTTAGATACATTATTAGATGCGACTCAAATCACAGACTATGTAACATTATCTAATGAAAACCCTGCACAAGGTGATACATTAGTAGTAACTCCAAAAGGAAATTGGATTATTAAATCACTTAAGAATGGTGAAACTGAATTAACAGTTAAAGAAAATGGCACAGTTGAAATTGTTTTAACAGGTAAAACTGTATTAACTGGTGAATTCGTACTTCCAGCTGACGCAATTACTATTGATGGTGTTAAAGATGAACTCTATACTACATCTGATCACTTCTATGTAGAAGGTGGTAGAGATGTTAGAGTATTTGCGAGACAAGGCGCTAAAGGCGTATACATCTTAACGATCGCTCATACTAACGCAAATGTAAACGATCAAGAAGAATGGCACGCTAACCATGATTTAGAATTCAAATTAAATGGTGTTCAACATTATATTTCTAACAATGGATTATTTAATGGAATCACTGAAAAATTCTATAGTTCAACATTGCTTGATTCTGGTGAATTTAGTGGTAAATATGAACATGTCTATGAAATGTTCATTGCGGCTGATCAAATCGCTAACTATAATCCTAACACTCCTGTAGAACTCGCTTACGCTTATAAAGCAGTTGGCGAAGTTGCAAGACATGAAGGAATGAGCGATAACGAATGGTATGACCAATTCTGGCAAACTACAACATCAGCTTTAAACGCTAGAAAAGTATTCTTCGGAAAAGGTGAATCACATCCTGGATATTTATATATCGATCAAAACGGATTAGATAATAGAAGTCCTAAATCAAGTGAAATCACATTTGATGGAAACTTAAATGAATATGAAGGCAAAGCATCTATCGTATTAGGCAATGATAAAGCTAAATTTCATATTACAGGTTACACATCAGAAGAAGGCTTACATTTAGTATTCACAATCTATCAATGTATGTTAGCGGCTCCTACAGCTGATTGGTGGACAAATGATAATATTGAAATCAAGTTTGGTGTAAATGGCACTCCAATTGGATTCTCATTATTTGATAAATTTGTAGTAACTAAGTATTATACTCAAGTAAGTATGAATAGAACTGAACTTACAAGTGGCGAATTCTTTGATGCAGGTTATAGATATCAAACTGTAGTTGAATATTTCTTACCAAATGTTGGTGATGGAACAATTCAATTTGGATGTAATGGTAATGGATTCCAAGGATGGCAAGCATTATTATGGGATGGCAACTTTGGATATGTTGACTCTACAGGTATCTATAGTAACCAAGATCATTATGTGATTCCTGAAGGATTAACTCTTGATGGCGAATTAAATGAAGAATTATGGACTGAAGAAATTAAGTCTAAAGCATTTACAGCTGAAGCTCAAGGTTCAAGAATAACAGCAAGAGGATTCATGATTGGTAACTCAGCTGCAGTACTCGCAATCACTGTAGAGCACAACAAAGCTGACAGTGTATCTATTCAAGGTGATGGAAGTCAGTGGTGGAATTATAGTGGACCTGAACTAAGATTAAATTATCAAGGAACACAACTCGCAGTTACTACATGGAATAAAACTGCGATAGGTAATTTAAGATTTAATTATAAGACAGTAGAAAACGCTGAAGGATCAGATTACGCTTATACAACTACTTATGAAATCTACTTGCCAGGCGCAAGCCAAGGTGACTGTGCATTAGTAATTGGTGGTGTATATGATAACGGCTTCTCATGGCTATTCAATGACTCTAACCCAGCATTCAATATTACTAAGACTGGACTTGTAAAGATTTATTAAAAAATGAAATAAGATTAGTGGGAGTTTTTTACTCCCGCTAATTCATAATTAGGAGATAAAAAATGAAGAAAATTGGTATCATAATTAGTTCATTAATTCTATTATCATCTCTATTAATATTAGCCGCATGTGGAAAGAAGACTACTCAATCAGATGTCGTTATCGATGATCAAGGCGAAGTAGTAAAACCTACAGGTGGAAAATCAACAGAAATCACTTTCTGGGGATATGGTGATGAAAATGAAATTAGTGTATTTACTGAACTCGTTAAAAAATTCAATGAATTATATGATGGAGTAATCCATGTAAACTATGAAACAAAAGGTAACGCTGACTATAGTACTGCAGCGAAAAACGCTTTAAGATCTACTAAAGCGAAAGTAGATGTTCTATATGTTGGAGATTCAGATTTCAAGAGCTATGCAGAACTTGGATATCTAGAACCTCTAGATAGCTATATTGAAAATAGTAAAGAAATCGTTTTAAGCAACATGTGGGCTACATCTGTTAACCGTTTTAAATATGACACTAACACAACTACTCAAGATGGACCAGACGCTCATTATTGGGGAATTCCAAAGGATATCGGTCCAACAGTTGTTTATTATAATGAAACTTATTTCAAAAACGCTAATGTAAATGTTATATCAGTAGCGAAAGAAAATTTAGCTGATTTCAATAATGGCTTAGTTGATTCAAGAGGCAAAACTAAAGCTGAATATGGAATCCAAACTACTGTTCAAGAAAAAGGTTATTTCGTTGATTCAAACGGAAATAAATGGTTCAACAACCAAATTCCTATGAGCTGGAGCGAATGCGTTGAATTATCTACAATCGTTCAAGAAGCTAATAGAGTTAAATATAACGATTCATCTATCTATGGATATTACACTGAATGGTGGTTTAACTATGGATGGAGCGTTGGTGGAGACTGTATAGAATACGTTCCTACTGATGACGCTAAATATACTGGTGGATACTGGGATTTCACTTTGATGGATCCTACTCCTAACTATATAGTTGCGGATGACAATACTGAAGGCATAACTATTAATGGAAATAAATATAACGCTGGAGAAATCATCGCTTGGGGAGATAAATTAGTTGACCCTAAAGCTAGTGAAAAAACAATTAGACCTGAATTAGAAACATTAGTATCTGAAGGTAAATTAAATGTTTTACCATCTCAAAGAGATGCATTCGTAGAATTCGTAAGAGTAGGTCAAAAGACATCTATTGAAGTTGAAACAGGAATGCCTGGATATGGCATTTGTCCAGCTCCAACATCAGTTGGAGGAGACGCTGGTAAGGTTGCGGCATTCGCTGGTGGTAAGGTTGCGATGTTAGTTGATGG
>AUXO016742470.1_pt1 | contig 16141 bp, 19 predicted proteins | sample 768731 | NCBI WGS metagenome assembly AUXO01 (sample SAMN02715735, study PRJNA202380) | gut metagenome | biome: sheep rumen | host: Ovis aries | place: New Zealand: Palmerston North
AGAATGCGGAGCTGAAAAGATGCTGTAGCAGTTGTGGCGCCTTCCTCGAAGGCTATACATTAAATAACGTCACAGGAGAATTTGGATATCGAGGCGGTGATGGCGGTTGGTATAAAAACAAAGCAGAATATATGAAAACTAGAAAAATATGAAAGTATATATCAGTGGAAAAATAGGCGAGGAGGTCGTCAGCGAGGCCACCCGCCAGAAGTTCGCCAAGGCAGAGGAGATGCTGAAGGCGAAGGGTTACAAGGTATTCAATCCCACTACAAGCGGATTGGGAAAGGTCGCAGATGAAAAGGTACTGGAGGCAGAACGTAGAGGAGAGAAGACTACATGGTACCAGGAAATCCTTAAATTGGATCTCGATGCGCTTTCTTTCTGTGACGGCATCTATTTGCTGAATGATTACAAACAGTCGGATGGATCCAGGACTGAATATGATTTTGCCTTGGCTAATAAAAAGAAGTTCTTGTTCCAGGAATTCTTCCACGGAGTTGATTTCCTGGCATTGGAATTTGACGAGAAAGTAGGCCGGGGAATCATTGAAGTTGCTCCTGAAAAGTCGTATAATAAGGCTCGTGAAGACTGGGGTGTAAAACACATTGATAGCGTATGGATACCATTATAACCTGCCCGGAGTGGCATACTAAGGATGAACGACCTGTGTACGATCCTGAAAAGGATAACCGCATCATCACATGTACCAATAAATGGGGCATGAAGAACGTGTGCTATGAGGATCTGAGACCAGACGGCACTCTGATTAGCTGTGCCGATTGTTTCCATAACGAGAAGTGGAAGAAAAAGTACGCCCTCAAATGGGAACACGTCAGTATCGATTATTGGGCTTGGGTCAGAGATATTGTACCGATTAAATTGTAAAGTATATGAAACAGAAACAAGTGATATTCAGAATTACGAAGCTGGCTCCCATGAGGTATCTGGTGGAGCAGCGGCATCAGTTCCTCTGGGTGATCAAGATTTTCACCAAGGGGAGTTTCGACCTCGATCTGCCTCCTTACTTCTCAAAGTATAGCGTGGCAGTGAATGCGATCACGTCAAAGGCAAAGAAGAAAGGTATTATTCCAGTCATCATAAGAGGCCAGAAGAAATGAACGATCTGCATAAAGCTCTTTTCGATTTATCTGTTTCATTCCATGATTTCTCCAAATCTACGTCGCAGATAAATTCCTCCCTTTTCCGTTTGAGGGAAGAACTGGAGGAACTGGAGCGATTAAGAAAGAGAAAAAAGGTTCTGCTAATCCGGCTTATAGTCCTGATTGTAATATTTATAATATGCTTCAGTTATTTAATATGGCTCAGAAGTATGTTATAACCGGCATCAATAAGCTGACGGGGCAGAGAGAGAGGATAAGCAACCCTCTTTCTGAAAGTACAGCCATCGAGAAGAAACGGCTGCTTTTGGCCTCTCCTGCCCGTGGCCGTCCATACAAGTATATCAAGATCCATCCTTTTCCATATGAGGAGGAATGGATCTGTTTCCCGGATGGGGGGGGGTAAGAACTTCCAAGCCTCCATAGTATTTTTGAATTGAGGGTAACAGCCCTATATTTGCGTCCGAAAAGAAATGACTAAGATATGATAGACAGACAACGTGTGATGGACGAGACCAGGCAAGGCCTCGATATCCTCCTGGATTTATTTCCACAGGCTAAGGACTGTGTTGGAAATAAAAACAAACAGTTCAAAATGCGTCTCTCGGAAAAGACGCCTTCGGCTACCATCCGTCAGAACAGGGCCGGGCTCTGGGTTGTCCATGACTTCGGTGGGGACGATGAAGATCTGAATGCCATCGATGCCTGGATGCGCGTCCATGGTTGGGACCGTAGCCGTTTTGGTGCTGCAGTACTGGCCATCGCCCAAGAGTTCGATATCCGCGACGAACTGTCTCCAGAAAAGAACTTCGCCCGCGTGGTGGAACGTGAGGCAACCGAAGATGAGAAGGAAGGCCAGTGGTATTACGAGATCAGGGAGTTCACTGATCGTGAACTGAAGATCCTGGGACCGATGGTAACCCGCGATACCTGCGAGCGTCTACACTGGCACGCCCTGGAGTGGCTGGGCAAAGTGAAGGACCGTAAAATCAAGGAATTCCATTCGAACGAGTCCTTTCCCATCTTCCTGAGGGAATGCTTCGTGGATAAGCCGGAGGAGGGTAAGCCTGACCGTTTCTACAAGGTTTACCGTCCGTACGAGCCGGATAAGAAATGGCGGTTCATGTATTTCCCTGAAGGAGCGAAGCCCAGCAATTACATCAACGGACTGGCGGAGCTCCGCAAGGCGCATGAGCAATTGAACAAGGAACAGCGGGAAACTGATGAAGACTGGCAGACAAAGAAACTTTGCGATATCCCCCGTCCTGGCGCAGACCGTGGCATCACACGCTATTACCGGGCAGTTCTCTGCTCTGGGGAGCGTGACGCACTCTGCGTGGCAGCTCGTGGTGACTGTCCAGTGTGGCTCAACTCAGAGACAGCCAGGCTTGACCAGCAGGACTATATGGCCATCATCCGATATGCCGGTGAGCTCGTAAACATCCCGGACCTCGACGCGACTGGCATCAGCCGTGGCTCTGCGCAGGCCCTGAAGTATATGGAAATGAAGACATGCTGGCTTCCGGAGAGCCTGAAGGATATGAGAGATAATCGTGGAAGGCCTTCGAAGGATTTCCGCGACTGGTGCCAGTACTTCCCCACAATGGCAGACTATTTCGACCTGATGGACAGGTCTGTTGAAGCTAAGTTCTGGGTGACCAAGACAAGCGAGAAGAGCGGTGAACGTCGCCATAAGATCGATGCGACGTGCCTGCATCAGTTCCTCCGTCTTCACGGCTTTGCCATTCTGCGTGATGACAATGACACAGAACCACAGCTGGTACGCATCAAGAACAATATTGTTTACCGCAAACGCCCGCGTGACGTGCGTGACTTCGTGCGTCTCTGGGCAATGGGTGCCAAGGATCCTGATTGTCCCAGCGAGACGCTCCGCCAGGACACACTGATACGCCTCGAGCACGGGGTGAGGAACCTGATACTTACTGATGTGGCCTTCACGCCGGCCTACCTGTCGGCTCTTACAACTGTCGATCCTGATTTCACGTCTTATACGGCACGTACTCAGGACTTCTATTTCCAGAACGGCCTGGTGCACTGTCATGGAGAGGACTATGATCTGCACCTTTACCGCGACCATTCACTGGAAACTTGTGTCTGGAGCCAGACCGTCATTCCACATGACTTCCGGAAGCTTCCTCCGATGTTCCGGATCGAATGGGTTCCTGGTGAGACAATGAGCGATGGCCAGACGCCTAAGTTCAAGCTGGAGATTACGGATCCTAAATCCAGTCACCTCTTTGGCTATCTGATCAACACCTCACGTCTCTACTGGCGTCAGGAGATCGAAGAACAGTTCCCAAATAGTCCCGATGCTCAGCACGCCTACCATGAGCTGCACCCCTTCGAGATTGCCGGCGATTGTCTGACAGACCAGCAGCGCGAGGAACAGGCCCAGTGCCTGGTTAACAAGATATTCACTTTGGGTTATCTGCTGCACGCATATAAAAGCCCGTCGCGCACATGGGCGGCCTTCCTGATGGATAACCGCATCGCAGAGACTAACGAGGCTAATGGCCGCTCAGGTAAGTCATTCTTCACTGAGGCCCTGAAACAGTTGCTTCACCTCGATATCACAACCCTCGATGGTAAGGTGCTCGATCTGCAGAAGGATACGCACGCCCTGTCTGACGTTACCAGATACACCCGTATGGTTCGTGTGGAGGATATCAACCAATACACTTCCGTCAAGGACTTCTACAACCTGATCAGCGGCGATATGCGCGTCAACCCTAAAGGCCTTACTCCTTATACTATTCCTTTCTCTGAATCCCCTAAATTCCTGTTCTCGACCAATTATGTGCCTGGTGACTTTGATGCCTCCAGTGACGCCCGTATGCTCTATGTGACGTTCTCAGACTACTACCATCAGCGTACTGCTGAGAACCCCTTCGGATATCAGGAGAGCCGTACGATCTATGATGACTTCCAGAAGAACCTCTTCGACTCTTTCTATACCGAGGATGAGTGGAATGCCGACCTGAACCTGCTCATGCAGTGCGAGCAGTTCTATCTTTCTCTGGCCTTGAAGCCGGTGAAGATGTTACCTCCCATGCAGAACATCATCCAGCGCAAGCTGAAGACGGAGATGGGCCAGCAGTTCGAGGAATGGGCTACCACTTTCTTCTCTCCGGATGGTCCTAATGTAAATACCCAGCTGGTGCGCAAGAAAGTGTATGAGACATACCTGCTGGAGTGTCCTGGTACCAAGGATGCCATGAAACGTTTCACTGGCCGTCTGAAGGCCTTCGCTAAGTGGGCACCATGGATCTTCGCCCTGAATCCTCAGGACGTTCTGAATACCCAAGGCAGAAACATCCGTACTTCACGCGACATGAAAACTGGAGAGATGGTACAGGAGGAGATGATACACTTACGAACCGTCGAAGAGGAACGTAGGATGAAACAGATCATGAAGGATAACTGGGGTCCTTCAAGCACTTAAATAGCATTTCTTTTCTTCCCATTTGAAGCGGTCGCCAACACCCCTTATACGGATGTGGCGGCCGCTCTGTTGTAATGTCGTTTCGTCCGGCCGTCGATTCTCCCCCCTTTTTCCCCTCTCTTCTGGATGTGCAAATCATCTGTATATCTGTATATTCCAATTTGCGAAACGTGAAAAAACCTTGTGTTTATCGATGTTTTGGCCGTTTTCTGTATATACAGATATACATTTCCAATCTGTATTCAAAAAAAAGAATCTGTATATTTGTATAAAGGATGTGAAAAGTCGTTTTACACTTTTTAACGTGAAACGGCGGCCTTTACGGCCATTTACAGTAGGGAACGGGGGATACAAACCGCTTTACAGTTCGTTTTGTATGCATTAAGTCACTCTAAAATCCCCTGTTTATCGGCATTTCAGGAGATTCAATAAATTGAAATACAGAATATACAGAAAAAATGCCTGAAAATCCACAAATCAGAAAAAAATGCAGGAGACATGAAAGCTTGAATATGTATAAATGGTTAATTATTTGCCTGTTTGTTGCGGGAATTATATTTTTATGTTTAAATTTGCACCGAAATTCTAACAAACATGAGTGAATTCGTTATATATCTGAAGCTAAAGCCTTTTATCCGTCAATACCTGGTTCATCATTTCGGAAACCCGGTGAGGTTCGATGACCATTCCGTTACTAATGCACGCATCGTCAGCGTCCTTCAGAGACGACCGCCGATGTACAATCGCGAGGAGTCTGAAGACCCTGATGCGGTTCCTGTCTGTATACCATATTCAAAACAGAAAGATCCCGCCTGTTGGAACTATGTTTCTGAGCGTGGCCGTAAGTTCATCATCGACCATATTGAGGCTGTGTTCCTCTCCAATCTCTGGAATGAGATGTCGGAGATGTGCGGGGATGACACGAAACTCCAGACTGCCGCTTTCGCCTGGTGCGAAATGCACGGTATCAGCCTGGATCATGCCGACACAATCCGTATGAGGTACTATCGTGAGAAAGTCCGGCTGCTTAAACATGGAATAGACCTCAGAAGTAAAAAGAGAAAGAGATAGTGCAGGTTTTTCGTTAAAGAAATATAAAACTTATACCATAAAGACGGTGGTTTTTGTTCAGACCCGTTCAAACACGTCGTTTACGTACAGTTAAGAACTTTTTTGAAATTTTAAGAGTATGATCAGTAATGTCATTGCGGTGTACCGCTTACAGTGTTCGGATGTAGATCGTGTGTCAACAGACCCGTTTTTTAATTTTGGTTCAGAACTGAATAGTATCGTTCCAGCTAAACTATCTATTATTAATAAGGTTGTAGACAAAAACCGTATATGGGAGTACCAGCTTGTGTTTCGAACCTGTGAGGATATTCAAGTGTCAGGTCATTGGGCATATTTGCTGAAGCTGGCTAATGGCAAGTGGATTATCCTTGGATCAAATCAAAGGCCATATCCTGTTACGGTATCTTCCAGGACACTGCCGGATAATCTTTCAGACAGTCAGCTGTGGGAGGTGACTGTTACATGGTCTAACAGGTCGGAAGCACCTGAATTAACGTAGTTCGCAGTTGTTTTAATATCTGACTTTCCTTTCTACCTTTGCCGAAAACAAAGGTAGAAATGAAGAAATATGACCTTTACTTGACTGGCACAGTCGGCTGGAGCATCTCTGCCGGCTATGTCAAATACGTGCTTGACAACTCCAAGGGCAAGCCCGTCACCGTCGCCATCTCTTCTCTGGGTGGCTACGTTGATACGGGGCTGCAGATCTACGAGCTCTTCAAGAACCATGGGGATGTGACTGTCGAGTTCCTCGGCATGTCCGCATCTTCTGCCACCTTCATGGCTATGGGTGCCAAGACGATCAAGATGGCTAAGAATGCCCTGATCCTCATCCACAACTCCATGACATGGGTGGGCGAGTACGGTTCCCGCAACAAAGAGCAGATAGATGAGTGTATCAAGCGACTGAAGTTCCAGCGCGACCAACTGTCGACCATCGACGATATCCTGGCACAGATCTACGCTGACCGCAATGGTAAGTCCGTGGAGGATGTAAAGGCTAAGATGAAGGTGGCTGCCTGGATCAAGGCTGCTGATGCTGTTGATTTCGGCATCGTCGATGAGATCATCGAGGCTGAGAAAACGGATGGTACCGCTTCTAACAAGATCACGAATTCTATAATCAATGAAATGGGGCTCCCCCCTCTCCCCTCCGGATTCAATCCAGAGTCGGGCGAGGATTCTCCAGCTGGCATTCTCCAAAAGGCGATGGAGTTGCTGAAGGGACTCCGTAACTCTTTCGCCAACAGTCAAGAAAACAAAATGATTAAAATCTTCACAGGTGTGATGGCGCTGCTGGCTATCAAGGATGGCTTCCAGCCCAACGAGCAGGGCGATATCGTCCTGACACAGGACCAGATGAAGAAGATTGATGATCAGCTGAAGCTTCAGGACGAAGCCTGTAAGAAGGCTAAAGGCCTGATTGATTCCTTGAAGGATGAGAACCAGAAGCTGAAGGATTCAATCGCTTCTAAGGATGATGAGATCAAGAATCTCAAGCAAGGTCCTGGTGAGAGTGGTAATGGTGGCGAGGTCGTAGACGAAAGTGGTCTCGACGGAGCTGCTGAGTTGTACAAATCTATTGAAAATGCTCTGTAACTATGGCTGATCCTGTAACAACTCCCGCTGCTACTCCTAAAGTGCAGCCAGTGAAAGATCCTAAGACGACTTTCACGCCTGAGTCACTCAATGAGTCGGCTCAGAAATATCGTACTGAGCTCATCACCATGCCTATGTTCGCTCTGCGTATGGCTACTCAGCACATGGGTATGCGTACCGGTATCCGCTTCAAGGAGCATGTGCATGAGCTACGCGGTAAGTTCCAGATGGGTAATTTCGATAAGTATAAGAAGGGTGACGGTGCCACTGACATCAAGCAGCGTACACTGGAGACCTTCTTGGGTAACTGCATCGAGCCCATCAGCCCCGTTGAGATCTACAAGACTCTGTGGGGAAGTGACGTTGTTAGTCCATCGGCTCAGAAGAACCAGCCTTGGACGAAGCGTATCTGCGCTTTTGTCATCGCTCAGATTGGTGAACACATGCATGATTACCTTTGGACTGCAAAGCATGATGAAAGTGATACCACTCAGACCGCGAGATGGTTCAATGGCTTCTGCGCCATCGAGGATATTGAGATTGCATTAGGTTCCATGTCTGCTGAGGAACAGAACTTGTACACTCTTCCTGCAGAGGGTATCACAACCGAGAATGCTGAGGATGTGCTGAACGAGTTCGTCTGGGGCTCTGAGGCTGCTAATTCTTCATGGAAAGGGGTGCACAAGAAGCTCCGCGACGGTGCTCCCAAGAAGCTTTTCATGAGCGACACTGCTAAGCACAGATACGAGGTATGCTATCAGATGAATCATGGCGCTCTGCCTTACAATACTGGTTTCGAGAAGGCTCACCTCGACGGTAAGAAGAATATTGAGTTCGTGCCACTGGCCAATGTGCCTGATGACTATCTGTGCCTGACATCCAAGAACAACATCCTGACCCTCTGGAACCAGGAGACTACTGATGAGAAATTCGAGGTGAAGGATTCTCTGACATCTCACTACGATGCGGACTTCATCGCTGACCTCTTCTTCGGTACTCAGTACCTGTCTATCAACAAGGAGATGCTGGCTGTGGCCCGTAAGGCTAACACGAAGTATACTGCATGGTAATTCATTTAAATTAGTAAGATTATGTCTAACAAATGTACCACAGATAAGGATCTGTACGAGGACGTACAGTACTGTCAGGGCAGCGCTTCGCTCCCGGGCATCCGTCCACACATGTATATGGTTCGTCGCGTGAACATCCTCACCTTCCCCAAGGTGCAGGGTGATGCTGCAACGAAGATCGAAGATTTTGCTGTCATCAAGGATAACTTCGTGCTCGCTGAGGGCGTCAAGTTCGTGAAGATCGACCTCGTGGATGGCGAGTCTGAGCCAACTTGCAACAATCAGGGCAATGAGGGTGCCAAGTCGTTCATTAACAAGGTGGAATTCGTGCTGCCTGGTACCCAGAAGAAGGTCAGTGGCACAATCTCTAAGATGAACAATGACGATGTGATCTTCCTCTACCCGCAGCGCGACGGAGCCATCCGTGTAATCGGTAATGAGATGTTCCGCGTTCAGCTGGAACTGGGTCAGAGTGCCGGTAAGCAAGTGACAGACTCCAGCCAGTCTACCATCACTGCATCGGTGTCAGACATCAACGTCGCTCCTTTCTATGAGGGAACTTTCCAAACAGAGGACGGCGTGATCGACGGTAAGACTGATACCATCGTAAGTGATTAGATGCTTCATATTTTATAGGTTTATTAGTTATTGGTAAAAAGGTGCGGGATGGCTGGAGTGTGTCTCTGCCATCCCGCTTTAAATTAAACAGTTATGGCAAATTATGACCCTAAAGTGACTGAAGGTATGGTGGCATGGCTTCGCAGCGACCATACCGATGATGAGAGTATCCGTAAGGGTGCTGAACTGCTGCTGCGGGTAAATCGCAACAAAGGTCTCTATGAGCGTATCCTTCGTTATCCAAAGGGCGGACTGAAGAAACTTGAGTATGAGATTCAAAAGCATGTGAACATCCGACTGCAGGGATATACGTTTGATGATATCCAGAAACTGGATGCTGAAATTATTCCTGCCGTTAAGCCTGCTATAGAGGAAGCTGAACGTGTGGAGAATCAGGTGAAGAAGGATTTTGAGGGCAAAGATCTCGAAGTTCTGGCTTTCCAGGACTCTGGCGACAGCGTGAAGGCTGTTACTGGCAAGCGTCCTGATCACGACCAGTTGCCTGAGGATATCCAAGCCATCTGGGCGAAGAATGCAGAGCGTTGGAAGAAGATCAAGGAGTCGTATAACCTTCTGCTGACCCTCAATGCACCGTGTGACCGCTTCGAGCATCTCCAGCTGCTGAAGGAACTCTGGTATAAGTACCGAGAGGATATGTGCCGCTATGATGATTTCCGTGGTACCATGAATGAGATGGTCACAGTGGTTAAAGGCGGTCAGCTGACTGAAGATGAGCAAAGGGATATTGATGTCGCACAGTCGTATATCAGCAGGAACCTGCCTGTACTCCAGGAACTGGTACTGGAGAGCCGTGAGCCTGACTTCCCTGAAGATAAAATTGCAAAGCTGGAAGACCTTCGATCCAAGATCCAGGCACGCGTCACTAGTCTCCTGATGCTGAATGTGATGCTTTCTGATCAGCGTAAGGCTGACTTAATGAAGTGCGATATCTCTCTTGAACTTCCTCAAGACGATGCCCAGGGGGAAGGATCTGAATAAACTTCTCAAGCCTTTGTCCTCGTGCCCTCTTCAGAGCTACCTGGGCAAAGGTCTACACACGCTCGGTCTGCTGGACTGGATCCTGAAGCAGACGGGGCGTGCGGATGTTTATGTGTCTACGTTCTCTACGTCTGATGCCTTCCTCAGGGGTTTCTATAACCTCAGGAAGAAAGGGTTGATCGGTCGCTCGGTACTGCTGGCTGACCTGAAGGCCTCGAAAAAGACGGTGAAACTCTATCGTGAAATGCAATGCTGCTTCGATGCTGTCTATCTGGCTATGAACCACTCCAAGGTGGTGCTCGTACAGAATGATTCACACCTGGTGACTGTCATCAGCTCACAGAACCAGACGTATGGCGACCGTGCTGAGTGTACTGTCATCACCTCGGATCAGGAAGTATTCCTGCAGCAGTACTCAGGATATAAGGATCTCGTTGATGATAACTCTATTCTTCTCAATGGTTTACACGACGGACTCGCTGAAAAGGATCAAGGAACTGGCAAGCAAGCTGACGCCGGTTACGGAGATTGGCGCCCTCATGGAGCTCCCGATTAATGAGCTCAGGGATGAGATTGCCACGGTGGATAGCCCTGTGCACCAGGCTTTCTATTCCGGAATGGCTGAAGCTGCGCTTGAGATCCGTGAAAGGGATATCGAACTGGCACGTGCTGGTTCGCCTTCTGCTGCTGATGCTTTGAGAAACCACCTTCGTAAAATGCTGAATGACTTATGAGCGTTCCTGTAGATCTTGATAAGTACCAGGGGTGGTTGGCCCTCGACGAAGACCAGATGAAAGATGAGCATCTGCCTGCTCAGACCATCGAGCGCGTCATCCGCTTCCGAGCTCTCTATACATACTGGTGCCGTTTCTCTTCCAAGGCACCCCGTGATATCGTTGAATATGACATGGCCATGTTCAAGGTGAGTGAGAGCCAGGCATATGATGATGTCCATTGCCTGAAGGTGATTATAGGCAATCTGCAGGAATCTTCCAAGAAGTTCTGGAGATGGCGTATCAACCAGATGATCGAGGAAGACCGTAAGGCGGCCAAGCGTGATGGTGAGCACCGTGCCGTGGCATCGATGCAGAAGAACCTGATCAAGAACAACCTCACTGATAAGGAGGATACGCCTGATCTGGCATTCGATAAGATCGTACCGCTCGAGATCGTGGCCACGGATGATCCTTCGGTCATCGGCATCAAGAAAATTCCAGATCTGCGTGGCCGCATTAAGAAACTCAACAAAAAATACGATGCCGATGCCGAGTTCGTGAATTTTGTAGAGATTCCGGCGACCGATAATGAGACTGCTCCGAGTCCTGGTAATATAGATGATTTGATTGAGAAACCCTAACAACCCTTTTCATCCCGCCCGTTTATGTCTACGACGCAGAAACAGTACTTCAATGATGCGCAGCTGTATCCCCTGATGATGAAGCCGCGTAACTTGATTGCGGTCATGGGTCGTGGTACTGGAAAAGGTATGATTGACGCAACCCGTCAGATGCAGGTGTTCCAGCAGATGTCAGGTTCTACTACTGGTTTCGTTTCTCCTTCCTATAAAAAATGTCTGATATCCACCCTTCCTTCGCTCTTGGTACATTGGGAACGATGGGGCTTCAAGCGCGATGTGCACTATACCGTCGGCAAGAAACCATGGAAGGCCTTACACTGGAAGGATCCTATCTTCACGCCACAGAATTGGGAGAATGTCATAGGTTTCTATAACGGCTCTGTCTGTCAGATCATCACGCAGGATCGTGAGGGCGCATCGAATGGTATGTCGCTCGATCATATCCTGATTGATGAAGCGAAGTTCGTGGACTATGAGAAACTGAAGAACGAGACGTTCCAGACGAACCGAGGTAATGAGATGTTCTTCGATAAGTGTCCATTACACCATGGCATCACCATCACCTGCGATATGCCTGTCACCAAAAAAGGCTCCTGGTTCCTGCAGTATGAGAAGCTGATGGATAAGGAGCTGATCAAGGTCATCGAGGGCCTGGTTTATTACCAGTGGCAGGTGAAGCAGCGCATGAAGGATCATCCGGAACGGTATGACTACTACCAGCGCGAGCTGCAGAAGGTGTCACATCAGTTGGACTTCTTCCGGAAGCAGGCCTATCTGTATCTTGAGCGCCCTTCGACGTACAACCTGGCTGTCCTGGGCGAGGATTTCATCAAGCGCATGAGGCGCGAGCTGCCTCCGTTGTCATTCGCCACTTCCATCATGTGTAAGCGCATTACCATTGCATACGATGGATTCTACGGTGCCATGCGTGAGGATGTCAACCTCTACACGGCTCCTGATACCAGTAGGCTGAATTTGGTCAATATCTCCACAAGCAAGCCTTTCGATGATGACTGTAGGAATGACTCTGACCTGGATCCTGAAGCACCGCTAATGTGCGCCTTCGATGCGAATGACAATATCAACTGGATGGTCGTTGGTCAGTTGGGTAACGATGGCAAGCTGAGGATCCTGAAATCCTTATATGTGAAATACGATAGAAAGCTGGAGGCCCTGTGTGATGACTTCTGCGAGTATTATAAGTATCACAAGACGAAAGCCCTGGTTTTCTTCTTTGACCATACGTTTGTCGGTAACGGCTATGGCATCAGTAGGAATCAGGATTTCTATTCTTTCATCAGCTCTGAGATATCTGACCATGGCTGGATCGTCGATGAAGTCTATATCGGGCGTGCCATGGAGCATGACAAGAAATGCCAACTGATCAACCGTATGTTCATCGGCAGGGCTGATCATCAGGTCCTAATTAACCGTGATAACAATGAGGCCTTGCTGCTGTCGATCGAGACGGCAGGCGTCTATATGAACAAGAAAGACAAACGCGCTGAGAAGGAGGCTGAGACGGAAGAAGACAAGCTGGAGTACCGTACTGACGGTTCTGATGCCTTCGATACGCTCTGTATCGGCGTGGAACTCCACCTGCAGGATGTGACTGTCAATGTAGATTCCGGATTCGTGTCCTACATGGGCTGACAGGACGCGATTGATACTCAATCAATCGCTGAAGTTACCTGGTGAATATTTCCCCTCCCCCACAAAACACAAATTCTGTGCAAAGCTACAGTCTTTCTGTCAGCTGTGACGATGAACCTGTCACATTTTTCTGGTTCCTCCCAAAAACTTTTTTGCCCCAAGGGGGCGCTGCGCTCAAAAAACTTTTCGGGCCCCTCCAGAAAAATATGCCAGAACCCCCGTCCCATCTGCCATAAAGCCTGCTTAACGCGCACAAAATTTAAGTTTTGTGGGGGAGGGGAAATATGTTGTGGCGTGCGCGCTGAACATTCCCTCCAGTGGGCGAGAGTTAACCCTATCAACATATATTATTAATTTTTTAAAACGTATCTTTAATTATGGACAAAAAATTCAATTTCGGCACATACGTGCCAAAGGCTTTCAGAGAGTTGGCAACGGAGGAAGAGCGCAACTTTTCCGAGTGGGTAATTAACTTTAAGGACGGGCAGAAAGCCCAACTTAAAGAGGGCGCACAGATGGTTATTAACAAGTTGCGCCAGTGGTACGGGGACAAAGCCCGTGAACTGGTAGTCGTGCCCGTGCCCTGTTCCAGTATGGCACAATACCGCTACCGCTTCGCCTATTTCTGCGTAGTCGTAGCCAACACACTGGGACAACTAAACCCCATGCAGCACGTCACCATTTTAGGCAAGCGCACCGCAGCGCACCGCAACCCAGCGCACACGGTGCAGGAAGATAACTATCAAGTGCAGATAGATGACGCATTTTTCAAGGGCAAGAAAGTTGTAGTAGTTGACGATATAGTTAGCAGTGGGCGCACCGCTGATAATTTCGCCAAGCTACTCGAGGAAGCAGGCGCAGAGGTAAAGGGCGGTATCTTCTTCGCCAAGACAAAGAACGCTTTCGGAGAACCACTGCCCGAACCCGCACCCAGTGCAGAACCTCAGCCCCTGCCGACTGGTTTTGCCCTGCATACCATGCAGACAATTGAACGCATGGAGAAAGGCAAGGAGGAAGCCAAGAAAAAGGCGGAGAAGAAGACACGGGCAGCAATCAAGCGCACCACACGAAAGGCAAGAAAGGAGGCGCAGGCATGAATAACAAGTTGAATATAGGGCAGTGGGCGGCTGAAGACCGCCCCCGCCAAAAACTCGACACACTCGGGGCTGAAGCCCTAACGAATGCCGAACTATTGAGTATATTAATAGGTACGGGAAGCAGGCAGGAGGATGCCGTAAGACTGTGCGCCCGTGTGCTCCGTGACTGTGGCAACAATCTCAACACACTGGGCAAACGCACCGCCGCCGAACTGATGCAGTACAACGGACTGGGCTTTTCTAAGGTTATGACCATACTGGCAGCCGTAGAACTGGGCAGGCGCAGGCAGCAGGAACGGGCAGAAGAAACCCCCGATTTAGGCACGGCCACACGCATCTATAATTATATGTACACCCGACTGGCAGACCTGCCGACGGAAGAGTTTTGGGCGCTTCTTATGAATCAGCACTACCGACTTATTAAGGCGGTACGCATCAGCCAGGGCGGTATCACTGAAACCGCCGTAGATGTAAGGGTAATCATGAAAGAGTGCGTAGTGAACAATGCCACGATATTAGCCGTGTGCCACAATCACCCGTCTGGTAACCTCACACCCAGCAGGCCCGACGATGAACTGACACGGGCCATTAACAAGGCATGCGAACTCATGCGCCTGCATTTCGCTGACCATGTTATTATAACTGACGGGCAATATTATAGCTACCACGAGCAGGGAAAGATATAAATACTATGAACTGAAAGACACAAGAGCCGAACACACGTTAACCTTGGGGACTGGAGAGCATCCAGCCCCCTATTATTATATATATAGTATGCGCCCGACCGCTGATGCCCCAACACCATCGCCAAAACACCGACACACGGCAGGCGGTAAAGACCTTTTACATATTCCGCTTGCGGAAAGTCGGAAAGTCGCCTCGGAGCGTAGGGCGGTGGGGGCTGTGCTTCCAGCAGAGCGAGGCGCTTTGCGCAACCCCAAAATCCTAATTCACTGTCTCTTAGGATTTTGGGGCCCCGATTTGGCTTTTGGGTGTGGAATTTCTGCGCAAAAACGCCAATTTCACACCCGACTTTCTTGTCAGAAAGTGCCACTTTCCTGCAAAATCGGCTGATTTTGTCCCGACTTTCCAGTCAGTCCTCCAAAAATTGAAGACTTTCCGAAGTGTGATGCCGGCAAAGTTGGAAATGGTAAAATTTCCCGATTTTCATAACTTATTCCTGATAATATGTAAAAGAATCCGGATTTTCTTTGTATATTTGCAGCACGTATTAATTAAACTATGGCAAAATATGGATGCAATGATAATAGGAGCGGCATTAATAGCAGTTGTTATGTTGATTGTAGTAATTAGTAACACGAAGGAAGAAAAGAAAGATCCTCCTTCAAAACCGTTCAAAGGTGTGGATGACACAGAGGAGATGAAGAATAAGTTTGCGGAAGCTGAGAAAAGAGCTCATGCGATTTTTAATCGGCAACAAAACCTTATTAACAAAAACAATGATGAAAAAGAAAAATATAAGTTAGAAGGCAACAGGATAAAATTTCAAAAAAGAAGACCTTCTATAGATGATCATGATAAAGCTATGAATGGAATAGGGATTGAGATAAGAGTAATAGGAATGAAATATAGATCTGTCGAAGCTCAATTAGCAGCAAAAAGTTTAGATTCAGGAGATGTTGTAGTTCTTAAACATGAAAAAAATGAGTTCAGCAAGACAGGCGCAATAGCTGTATATACAACAACCCACATTTTAATTGGATATCTTCCAGCAGAAAAATGTGGATTTGTTATGTCATTGTTTTATGATGATAGGCTTCCTGCTTATGTAAAAACACCATGGGAATATGATAAATCATGGTTTTCGATTGTAATTCCAGGTTCTGAATAGTGTTTTTTATACTTTTTACACGGTTTTATAAACTTTTTCCCGAATTTCTTTGGAGGTTCGGGATTTTTTCGTACCTTTGCCATCGCTAAACGTAATAGAACGGTATCGTTCCAGGGGCGGTGAAAGACGCCCGAGTAACAACTCAGGGCATTTTTTATGCTCATACTTCCGAGACCTGCCAGAGGTCTCACTACACCAATAGCGGTGGCCACCCAGTAGATATAAGTCCTTGGACGAAGTCTAT
>AUXO010761838.1_pt1 | contig 16135 bp, 25 predicted proteins | sample 768731 | NCBI WGS metagenome assembly AUXO01 (sample SAMN02715735, study PRJNA202380) | gut metagenome | biome: sheep rumen | host: Ovis aries | place: New Zealand: Palmerston North
AAGTTGTTATTACTGTGGACTTACTGATACTTCATTTATAAATTGCCAAGCGTTTTCTCCGTGTAGACTTCTCGAAGATGATTGTGAAGAAAGAAGACCTGACTGGTGTCCACTGGTGGAGATTAAAACCCCGCATGGCAAACTTGTGGAGTTTATAGACGTCACAACAACATTTGATGAGGACAGTGGAACAGAACAGGTAAATCTTGGAGATGCATTTAGTGCATATTTCAGGATGAGGGAGTCTAATGCAGTGATTGAAGCAGAAGGAGCAGAAGAATGAGTGTGTTAATTAAAGGAATGCAGATGCCGAAAAATTGTGCTGAATGTCCAGTAGCATTATCCGGCAAGTATTGTCGCATCAATCAAACTTATACGACATATATAGAGTTACCAATCAGGCCAGACCATTGTCCACTGATCGAACTCCCAGAACATCATGGAGATCTGATTGACCGGGATACTATAGAAAAAGCAGTTCTGAAGTGGATGCCGCCTGATCCGTGTGGAAGAGAAGAAAAGGAATTTCCATTCGAAACAGATATTTGTGTATCAATGATGATGGAGATTGAAGAACAGGATACTGTCATTGAAGCGGAAGGAGCGGAAGAATGGCGAAAGTAAAGATTAAAGCCGGATTTCGGTATGACGTCGAAGCAATCGAGAGTGGAGGATACCGATGATACAGATTGACATACCAATGCCGTCCTGTTGCGCAGAATGCCCTTGTTTAGGCTACAAAAACAACGCCTACATCTGCAATGTGGAGAATGCTATCAGGACGCATATAGACAAAAAGCCGAAGTGGTGTCCTTTGGTAAGCCTGGATGATGACGGAAAATGATTGAGATAGGCAGAGCAAACTACAGTTACAAAGAAGATGATCTGATGATTTCCATCGTTGCCCTGCATGACATTCTAAAAATTTGCAAACCAGAAGACCGCAGGGCTGTGGAAGTCGCCATAACTGTCGTTGAGGCAGTGTGGGACACTTATTTTGGCGAGGATGATATTCAGATGTAAAGGAGGCAGGAATGGATTACTATTGGTTATTTGTTGGGGATGCGAAGTACGTGAAATGCATCGATGCCGACAGAGCACAGGAACTCAGAAATATGGGGTTACGCATAGAGAAGATTAGAGTTAGGAGACGCAAAAATGACGAGAGAAGAAGCAATCGAAAAGGTAGACGAAGCGCAGAGTGGCATGCCAGGATCTTACGGCGAAGCACTCAGGATAGCTTTACAGGATATGCGTACCATGCTGACAATGTCCGGTACAGTACAGAAGGACGCAAAGACCGCAGAGGACGCCTGTACTGATGGTGCGTGTCCGATTCGCTACAAGGAGGACTAAAATGGGCGGAGTGTTGGCATTTCTGATCGGCGCCTTATTTGGTGCTCTGGCTGGCGCAATCCTGACACTTATTTTCATGATGGGTGGTGACCTATGAAGTACCATGACATAGAAAAATGTAGCCTTGTAAATGGCTCCGGCATTCGTGTTGTCCTCTGGGTCTCTGGATGTGAGCACCACTGCAAAGGTTGCCAGAACCCTGTGACGTGGGACCCGGATGACGGATTGGAATTTGATGCACGGTCGCTGCATGAGATAACCGAGAGAATGGACAGGGACTATTGTGACGGAATCACTCTCTCGGGTGGTGATCCGATGTATCCGGGAAATAGAGAGACAATCCTGTGGCTTGTACGGTTTCTCAGAAAAAAGTACGGCAAAAGTAAGACGATCTGGATGTATACGGGGTATACAATGGCTGAGATTGCAGACGAGCCTATTCTGGATTATGTGGATGTAGTGGTGGATGGGCCTTTCATCGAAGAAAAAGCAGACGTCAATTACATGTGGGCAGGGAGCACAAATCAGAAGATATGGCGAAAAGTGGACGGTCAGTGGAAAGCCGACCCACCGATGTATGCAAACGACAAGGAGGTGCAAGTTGATAGAGACAATAAAGATAAAGTATCATGCGGATGTTGAGCATATAAAAGCGATCGAACAGGGTGATTGGATAGACCTGCGGACAGCCGAAGAGGTGACAATGGTCAAGGGAGATTATCGCAGGATATCTCTTGGTGTATCTATGAAGTTGCCGGAAGGGTATGAGGCTCACGTCTTGCCACGTAGTAGCACCTTCGAAAAGTACGGCATTCTGCTTGTCAACAGCATGGGCGTGATTGACGAGTCCTATTGCGGAAATGGTGACATCTGGAGTTTTCCGGCACTTGCAACACGAAACGTCACGATCCCCAAAGGAGAGCGGATCTGTCAGTTCCGCATCGTAAAGCATCAGCCGAAGATCCTCTTCAAAGAGGTTGACCATCTGGAAGACAAAAACAGGGGCGGTTTTGGTTCGACAGGGAGGGTATGAGATGATTGATATTTCCTGTGAAAACTGCGTGAACAACGAAGATGGATTCTGTGACTTTCTTGGCAAATTAATCCAGGAAGACGATAAGCCGGGTGATAAGTGCTCCTTCAGAGGCTTCGAAAACAAGATTGACGCAGGAAAGGATGGACGTTACAATGACCAACAAAGAAATTTATGAGTTATACACCTGCCTGTCTCGGAACCGGCAGATGCGGTACTCAAGTATCACCTATACCGCATTTAAGAACTACAGCGCGATCCGGGCACAGGGCGAAGTGATTACGGATATGATTCAGTCGCTGTTGGCTGAACATGCGGACCATGCAGAAGGGAATGAGTACAAATTCAAAGATGCAAAGCATCGAGAGGTCTACTTTAAAAAATACAATGAACTAATGGACACTGTGGAGGATGTGACACTTTACAAGATCCCGAGAGAAGATTTTGACAGCGAAGTGGAGCACCTTATCGCGGAAGACAAAGTGTCATTAGGGGATTGTGACATACTCGAGCGTTACATTGTGGAGAGGGTGAATGATCATGGGTAAGTACACGCCGAAGGAATTTAAGCCGATTGACAACTGGTACAAGGTAAAACTACTGCTTACAAAAGAAAAGGACTTGATCGCGGTTGTGAACAATCCTATGGACCTTGAAGACCTGACCCGGAAGCATCATGTACCACCGGACAGGACGGGCATGCTCTTGTCAATGCCAGCGCGCGTGTGTCTCATCCGAAAAAAGGACTATGAAGTCCTGAAAGCAAAGGAGGTTGATGCTCTTGCAAATAGAGATCACCGAGAAGGCCGAGCTGAAGGCACGGGAGCAACGGAATGAGGAAGTAAAGCGCTGGCTCGACAGATACAGAAACGAAAAGCGCAAGATCCGCAGGTTGCAGCTGGAGTATGAAGAGATGGTTTCGTCTCAGGAGAGCGTGACCGCAGTCACCTATGACGGGGTACAAGTCACTGGTGGCGGAGACAACACTGCAGATCTGGCGAACATCATGGTGAGACGCGATCAGTATCTGACGAAGATCATAAAGGCTCAGGCAAGGCTCGAGGAGATCAGGCGCGAGATAACGGAAGCATTGGAACAGTTGGACAGCGACGAGGCAGAAGTGCTGTCATACCGCTATATACAGCTTGACGGATTCGAGCAGAGGACGTGGGAGGAGATCTGTGTGCTCACTCACTGCTCATGGCGCAAGGCTCATCACTTGCACTCAGATGGTTTAGATACCCTTGCACAAATCATAGGAATCCGGTAGTACGTAGGACCGTAAAATCGACCTATGCCACTTTCAAACTACGTACATATTTCAACTGGCACACTTTTGCACTAAAATGCACACATTTGCACTAAAATGCACAAAAATGCACACTTTTGCACTTGTAGCACATCAACCGACTGTGTTAAGGTCAAAATAGGATAGCAGGTAAAAAGACAGCATCCTACAAAACAAATCATTACGCGAGGCATGGCATTGAGCCGTGCCTTTTTTAGTACACGGAGGATGGATATGCTCCGATCATGCAAATACTGCGGCCGGATACACGACACCAGATTTGACTGCGGCAAGCGTCCAAAACGACTGCGCATCAGTTCCGATACGGACGAAGCGAAGTTCCGACGCAAGGACATTTGGAAACGCACGTCGCTCTCAATCAGAGCGAGGGACAACAACATGTGCCAGGTCTGCAGGGCATACTTTGAGAATGGTTCTGCAAAAGAACGAAGCGAACTAAAAACAATCAAAACCCCAGACCAACTTTTTGCAGAGTCTGTGAGTGTGCACCACATAAAAACGATACGTGCCAATCCAGAACTCGCACTCGAACGAACGAACTTGATCACTCTTTGCTCATTGCATCATGAAGAGGCAGAGAGCGGAGCGATCAGCGCAGAGTGGTTGACGCAGTTGGCAACGGCACAGGAGCAGGCCGACTGAGTGCACGGGGTATCCCCCGGGGTGTCCGGACGTAAATTTTTCGATTTTTCGCGATGGACGCCCGCTCAGCAAAAAATAATTTTGTCCCAAAATCAATTTTAGCCTTATGGGAGGTGAGGCCGATGCCAGGAAGACCATCAAAGCCGGTCACGGTACTGAAGATGGAAGGGAAAAGTCACAGAACAAAGAAAGAAATCATGCAAAGAAAGCGCAGTGAAGCATCGACCCTCACCGGCAGGAACCTAATAGAGTCCGATGAAGTGAGAGATACGCCGGTAGCTCATGCAGAATTTGAGCGATTGAGTGAATTGCTCGGTATCATAGAAAAAGATGATGCTCTTTACAGCGAAGTAATTAATAGGTATTGCCTGCTGAAAGCTGAATGCACTGCATTTTCCAAAAAAAGAAAATTTGCAATGGATCAGATGGAGTACCTGAACGAGCGAAGGGACGAGATGGAGCCTGTAGAGTATTTCGAGTTGCAAGGCAAGCTTTCGGCGCAGGTAATCAGCTACGACCGACAGATCCAGCAAAAACGCAAAATGATGTTCGACATCGAAAAAGAGAATATCATGACCATAGCTGCTGCCCTCCGGTCTGTTCCGAAGCAGGTTGAAAAGAAAAGTAATCCTCTGTTGGAGGCCTTGAATGGTTAAGGACGGAAAAGCATATCAGTATGCTGAGTGGTGCGCTGCCGAAACAGAGGGTAAGGCGCCGCACTATGTGAAGATCCAGGCTGAACAGTGGCTTTCCGTTGCAGACGGTCAGGACGCTGAAGCATATGTGGACGAAGAGCAGTACGATAAAATCTGCAAGCTGTTAAAGCTGATTGTCCATCCTGACCTTAAGTGTTCCATGTATGAGGGTCTCGATAATTACGCATGGCTGTTGGTTGTGGCAGTGCTCTGTACGATGTGCCGGAGCGACTCAAAACGTTATCAGCTGTCTGGCGCTGATCCTAAGAAAACAAAGATAAGATACTACGAAACGGCACTGCTTGAGATTGCCAGAAAATCTCATAAGACATTTACATCTGCGGTCATTTTTATTTTGCTGATGCTGACAGAGCCAAACTTCAGCCGATTTTTCTCGGTGGCTCCTGATCTGGCATTGTCATCGGAATTGCAGATGGCTATACGGAAAATTATAAAGTCGAGTCCAATCATCTACGATGAAGAAGACCCGGCTTTTAAATTGCTCAGAAAAGAAATCAGATGCCTGCTGAATGATAACGAATACACACCCCTTGCATACTCAAAAGACGGCATGGACGGAAAGCTGGCTCAGGCGTGGCTTGCGGACGAGGCCGGCGCTCTTGACGACTATCCCGTCGAGGCGATGCGGTCGTCGCAGATTGAGATACTCTCGAAGCTTGGCATCATTATTTCAACGCAGTATCCAAACGACAATAATGTTTTTCTGACGGAAATCGACATAGCAAAAAAGACACTGGATGGACTCCTGGAAGATACAAGGTACTTTTCTTTGCTGTATGAGCCGGATGATGACCTGAAAACAGGCGAAATATGGATGACAGACGACAGATGCATCTACCAAAGTAATCCAGTGGCAGTTGAAAAACCGCTTGTGTTCGATAATCTCATCAAGAAGCGAACAATGGCGGTCTTGTATGAGAATAAAAGAGAAAATTATCTCTGCAAGCACAACAATATCCAATACAAAGGTTTAGGCGTCGAAGGATACATAGACATCCAGAAAGTTAAATTGTGCCGTGAAGATGTACCAGATGATTTTTGGAAAGATAAAAGAGTCTGGTGCGGTCTTGACCTGTCGCAGACAGAAGATAATACGTCTTTTTCGATGGTCACGGAGCACGAAGGTACCGTTTATGCAAAAGTATTCGGATTCATTCCATCCGGTGCTATCGAACGCAAGACCATTCGGGAGAAAGTAGACTATCAGGCGCTTATCCGCAGAGGCGAATGCTTCGCTTGTGGTGATGAGGTCATAGATTACGGCTTTGTAGAGCGTTTTATCATCGATTTACCTGCCAAATACGGCGTTGAGATAGTGCAAGTTGGGTACGACAGATACAACGCTATTTCGACCGTTCAGAAGCTTGAAGAGGCAGGTATCGAGTGCGTGGAAATCAAACAGCATAGTTCCGTGCTCCACGCCCCCACAAAGCTACTGATGGAATATGTGCTTGAAAAGAAATTCAGGTACTGCAACAACCTGATGCTTGAAATCAACTTCCAGAATGCACGGTGCACAAAAGATACGAACAACAACAGATATGTAAATAAAAAGCGGTCCGAAGGAAAGGTTGACATGGTGGTAGCTACCATCAATGCGATGTACCTCCTTCAGCAGGATCAGCTATTCGGCGATGACGGTTTTGTCATCCAGACAGCATAAAGGAGAGTAGGACTATGGGATTTTTCGACAGATTCAGAAAGAAGCCCGAAATCAGGGCGGACACTGTAACACCAGAATTAAATGACGTACTGCTAAAAGCACTATTCAGCGACACGACTGTTACAAAAGAAATGGCATTGCAGATCCCGACGGTGCAGGCTTGCATTGACATTATTGCGAATACAATATCAAGGCTTCCGGTCCGCCTGTATCGGAAGAACGCAGACGGCGATGTCGAGATCGTGGAAAAAGACACGCGTCTTAAACTCCTGAACGATGACACGGGCGACACATTGACGGCGAAGCAGTTCTGGAGAGCAATCATAGAAGACTACTTCTTAGGTCGTGGCGGTTATGCCTACATCAATCGGAAAGGCCGGAACATCGAATCCATCCATTATGTCGATGAAAAAGATGTGAGCATCGGTTATCAGAACTTTGACCCGATATTCAAAGAGTACGACTTGATGGTCATGGGTAGACGCTACACGCCGACTGATTTTATCAAGCTTCTCCGTAAAACAAAGGATGGAATGCAGTCAAGGAGCATCGTGGAAGACAATCCGCTGGTACTGGCAGTGGCATATGAAGAACTGCGTTTTGAATTGTCCCTTGCTAAGAAGGGCGGCGCGAAACGTGGATATTTGCAGACGGAAAAGCCGCTGACACAACAGGCATTGGATGCACTGAAAGATGGTTTTCGCAAGATGTATGGCGGATCCGATGAGAATGTGGTGGTGCTTAACAATGGCATCAAATTCCAGGAGGCATCCGCCAGTGCTGCAGAAATGCAGATGAACGAAAACAAGTCTTCAAATGCAGAGGAAATCTGCAAGCTGTTTGGTGTGCCCCTGTCCATGATACAGGGAAGTTTGACAGGCAACTCCATGACGGAAAACGATGTCAATCAGTTTGTGAAGACTTGCGTTGGCATCATGACCGACATCGAATGCAGTCTTAACCGTGACCTTCTGAATGAGTCGGAAAAGGACTCCTACTATTGGAGTTTCGACACTAAAGAACTAACAAGAGGATCGCTGAGGGAGCGTTACGAAGCCTATAAGATAGGCCTTGATAAGAATTTCCTTCAGATAGACGAAGTCAGGGCGAAAGAGGACATGGAACCACTTGGAATTGACTGGCTCCAGCTGAATCTGAACACTGTCTTCTACAATCCTGTCACCAAAGAGATCTACACGCCGAACACAAACGCGAGTATGAATCTCGAAAACGGGACCGGAGCGAATGCCGGGACTGTGTCGGAAGGAGGTGAGAAGGATGAGAGCGGAATTGAGAGCTGACGGCCTGCATATTAGTGGCTATGTGAATATCCCCGGCAGAATGTCGAGACCTGTCATGACTCCGCACGGCAGAGTCGTGGAAGTCATTGAGCAGAGAGCTTTTGCAAGAGCCATCGAACGAGCGGATAACATCCAGATGCTACTCGATCACGATCCGAACAGGGAACTTGCAAGTACGCAGGCAAACACGCTGACAGTAAAAGAAGACGCTGTTGGCTTACGTGCTGAGTCAGTGGTTACGGATCCGGAAGTAATCGAGGGCGCAAGATCCGGAAGGCTGAGAGGATGGTCTTTCAACATCATGAACCCGAAAGACACACTCGAACAGCGTGCCGAAGGTCTTCCACTCAGGCATATCACAGATCTGGACATGTCGGAAGTGAGCCTGATCATGAATAAAATTCCTGTTTATTCCTCTACCTCCATTGAGGTTAGAGCGGACACGGAAGACGGCGAAGCTGTTGAGTACAGAGCCGATTATCTGGAAGATGTCGAGTTTGATGATCAGACAGAAAAAGACCCTGAACCGGAACCAGAGCCGGTAGAATATCAGACCAAAAACAAAGAAATAATTGCAACATTCAAGCGCACGGTGGAAACAACCGTGCATTTTTTATGCAAAGAAAGTGAGGAATGAGAGACATGACTAAGGACATGAGAATTAAAGCACTTAATGAAAAACTGAGCGCTACTGTCGAGCAGATGGACACCATGGTCGCAGGCGCTGTTGATGACAACGGCGAAGAGAGAGCCTTTACCGAAGAGGAGCAGGCTACTTTTGACGACCTGCAGAAGAAGGCCGAGAGCCTTAAGAAAACGATCGAGGCCGAAGAGAGAGCCAGAGAGCTCGAGATGAAGCCGGTCGAGAAGAAGGAGAAAAAGAAAGAAGTGACAGCAGAAGAGAGAGCAGTAGCAGAAGAGAGGGCATTTGCCGACTTCCTGCGCGGTGTGGTGTCTGAGGAAAGAGGAACCGATTATAACCTGGAAAAAACCGACGGTGCAGCTACCATCCCGACCACGATCGCAAACAAGATCATTAAGAAGGTGTTTGACGTCTGCCCGGTAGCAGCTAAAGCAACCAGATACAACGTGAAAGGCACTCTGCAGATTCCGTACTACCCGAAGGCAGGCGAGACCTACAAGACCGGCATCTCTGTTGCTTATGCTTCTGAGTTCACTGAACTTGCATCCACGACCGGCAAATTCCAAAGCATCACTCTGCAGGCGTTCCTTGCAGGTGCCCTGACCAAGGTTTCCAAGAGCCTTGTAAACAACAGCCAGTTCGATATCGTTGGCTTTGTTGTTGACGACATGGCCGAAAACATTGCTCGCTGGCTTGAGTATCAGCTCCTGATCGGTGATCACTCCAATAGCCGTATCGACGGTCTGTCTCAGGCGACCAACAGCAAGACCGCTACCGGTGCGACCTATGTTACCGCTGACGACCTGATCGGCCTGCAGTGCGCAGTTAAGGATGTATTCCAGGCAGACGCTTGCTGGATCATGGCTCCGTCCACCAGAGAAGCGATCCGCAAACTGAAAGACAAGGAAGACAGATATCTCCTGAATCCGGACTACAGGGAAGGCTTCGGCTGGACTCTGCTTGGCAAACCGGTATACGTATCCGACAATATGCCGGACTTCACCGCAAGCACCACAGCGATCTACTATGGTGACTTCTCAGGCCTGGCACTGAAGATCTCCGAGAACATCGACATCGAAGTCCTTCGTGAGAAATTCGCAACCGAGCACGCGATCGGCGTAGTCGGATATCTGGAGTGCGACGCCAAGATCGAAAATGAGCAGAAGATCGCCGTCCTGAAGATGGCAGCTGTGGACCCTTCATAACCTTATCAGCCGATGCTGACATCGATGCAGAAACGGATCTCTACGGAAAATCCGTAACGGATCTGCAGTCGGACATCGTGATCGGTGATGATGCGATCACCGGAACCCTGGCTTATGTATCTGATTACACAGACTTTTCGGAGGATACCGATCTGCAGAAGGGGAATTTCCTCGCACTGCACTTCGGAGCTCCGGAAGGCTATGAGATTACAGTAAGTCTTGGAGATGATCCGATTGAGGTCGATGCAGACGGAATAGTGGTGATGCGGATAGCTGATAAGGATACAGAGGTCATCACAGCAACAGCCACAAAGGGAGACGATACGCAGACGCTTACGTTCGACCTTAGCGGCCTGACCTGCGAGACGGAAGGAGGCTGACAACGTGGTAAAACTTGGCGACAAGAAGGCAAAGAAGCCTGCCTCTCCGAAGAAACCCCAGAAGAAAGGGGTGAAGTCCCGTGGAACTAAGTAGGACCAAAACGAGCGCCGTTGCGGATTATCTCCGGCTCGATGAGGACGATCCTGTAAGACTTAAACCGATCATGGAAGCGGCTCTTAAGTACATCATGGATTTTACAGGCATGAGCGAAGCCGAACTCGACGAGCATGAGGATCTGTATGTCGCTTTTATGGTCCTATGTCAGGATATGTACGACAACCGGGCGCTGTATACGGATAAGGCAAGCGTCAATAAGGTTGTCGACAGTATCCTTGCACGTCATCGCACTAACTTTGTGTAAGGTGGTGGTGGCATGTACGTAGATCCGGGCGAACTCAACAAACAGATCCAGATAATCAGCAAGTCTCACGGCGAAACTTATGACCACAAAGGCAGGCCGATAAGGACGGAGACGGTCGTCCGTACCTGTTGGGCGAGAATGTCAAGCATCTCCGGCACTGAACTAATCAAAGCCAACAGCGAGTTTGCGGACGCGAAGAAACGTTTTTTGGTCAGATACACGCCTACGCCAATCAATACGTCCATGTATGTCAGATACAAGGGGCAGGATCACAACATCCAGTATGTCAATCCGTACCGGGACAATAAAGATTACCTCGAAATCTGGACAGACTGGAAGGATCAGGAGGCGCACGAAGACGATGGGGAAAGCGAAACTTGACGTTGGTTTTGATGATCTGCTTAAGATGCTTGACAAACTGGAAGCGCCGGAAGAGATCGCAAAAAAGGCCGTAGGCAAAGCCGAAAAAGCACTGCTGAAGAGTACGAAGGCAGCAGTTAAGAATTCCCTTATCAATAAGGGTTCTTCGGGTCTTGTCAACAGCTTTACCCCTACAGGCGCAAAAGAGAATCAATGGGGCGTGTACTCAGTTGTGCGTCCCGTTGGTTCCGATTCTGACGGCATAGAGTACAGCCAGAAGGCTCTGTGGTTGGAATACGGGCGCTACAGGGTCGGCAATGCCGGAAGGAAAGCGAACAGTATCGAAGAGAATCAGGTACAGAGGGCGCGTCCATGGAGGCAGGCAGCTGTCAATAACGCTGAGGCAGAGGTCATAAGAATCATAGAAGATACCATCTCTCAGGAAGTCGATAAGTAAGGAGGCAGAGTAGATGGCGAGTACAGTCAATGAAATTATCGTAACCGCACTGAGAAGCCTGAACCTGCCCGTTGTAGAAAGGCTTTATGAGGGCAAGAAAAAAGAATACATCACTTTTAATTTTGCGGATGACCGGGCAGAGGACTTCGGGGACGATGCACCACGCGCCGATGTGGCATACATGCAGGTGCATTACATCTGCACGTGGGATACCGATTTCGACGCCATAAAGAGAAAAATCCGTCAGCTTTTGTTTGACGCAGGTTTTTCGTGGCCAGAAGTCACGGACGCAAGTGATGACTATGAAAAAATCCGGCACTTTGTTTATGAGTGCTGGATTGAGAATGATTACGAATTAGAAGAATCATAAGGAGGACACATAAATGGCTAAAAAAGGCATTAGATATGCAGTTTTTGCAACCAGAACGGAAACTGTTGGTACGGGTGGCGCTATCACTGTGGCATACAGCAACGGGACAAATATTAGCCCGGTGGTTACCTTTAACGGAAGCATCAACACGTCCAGCCAGAAGGACTATGGCGATGACATTGTTGTTGATGTTGACAATTCGGTCACAGGTGGCACCCTGTCGGTCGAGCTGAACAATGATGAGGATGCAATCTATACCATGCTTCTCGGTCACAGCAAAGATACCACCAGTGCTGAGATCGCTTTCTCGTCTGAGGATGTGGCACCGTACATCGGTGTGGGCGCGATCGGTAAGTCCGGCAATGAATGGGTCGGTAAGTGGTACCCGAAGGTACAGTTCCATGAGCCTGCGGATGACAACCAGACAAAGCAGGAGAATGTCACTTTTGGGCATATCACTCTTGAGGGCGATATTCTTATCCCCGATGACGGCATCTGGAAAGAGCGCAAGACCTTTGCAGATCTGGCAGCGGCAAAAACCTGGCTGAATGGCAAAGCTGGCATCTCTTAAGGAGGTGTCGGCTTATGGCTAAAACAGGGATCAGATATGCGGTATTTGCTCCGATTACGAATCAGATAAACTACCAGATTACTCCGGTACAATACGACAGGATTACAGACGCAGACGCTTATACTGTGGAAAAGTACAAGAGATGGATGGTGAAGGCAGGGGCTAACAACTACTGCCAATATTCGTCATTGTTTCGATTCTCCCCTGTTGCTGCCTTCAATGGTTCTGTGTCAAGTGGGTTTGTCAACGATTACGGAGATGACGGCGTCGCAGATTCGGAAGCCGGAACTATCGCAGGGACGCTTTCAATCGAATTAAATGACGATATATCATCTATTTATAGGCATCTTTTCGAAAGTATTTTGGATATCGGGGAAAACGCAACACCATGGCAAGGGGCGATCATAGACCAAACCGTAAGAAAGAACTATCTTAACCCTGCTGCAATCAGCTACAACGTCAACAGCGTTGTCCCCTACGTCGGCGTCGGTGCGGTCGGCAAGAGCGGCAATAAATGGGTGGCGAAGTGGTATCCGCTTGTGAAATTCCAACAGCCAAACGACGACAATCAGACCAAACAGGAAAACGTTACTTTTGGGCATATCACTCTTGAGGGCGAGATTTTCGTGAACAAATTCGGTATCTGGAAACAGCGGAAGTCCTTCGACGATTTTGAAGATGCAAAAGAGTGGCTGAAGACTCGTTTAAATCCCGAGAACTGGAGTGTTGAGGATGAGTGATTTTCAAGTTGACGGTATCGATATTGAATTAAATGGAGAAGTCAGAAATCTCCTCTTTGACTTCGGCGTAATTGAAAAAGTCCAGGATAAGTATGGAGTGCACCCGATTAAAGCCATACAAGCAATGTTCTGGGCGGAAAAACAGGAAGATGGCTCCGAGTTGTCGCATTACAGGGCAAGCGCGGTTATTGACCTTGTGCAGATCCTGCTTGATGCAGAAGTGAGCCGCAGGAAGTTTTTCGATGGCTCCACAACACTCCGCAAGTATACGCGTGAGGAAATCGGGCATATAATCACGCGGAAAAACGCGGATGCTGTTGTTGGAGCAATTACGCAGGCTTGGCTTGGCTCTGTCCCCAAGCCCGAAGATGACGAAGCAGGCGAAGAGGATGACTTCGAGGATGCCGACTCAAAAAAAAAGAAGCAGACGAAGTGACACCGTTTGACATTGCAAGGCTTTTCTATCTTGGGATGACAAAGCTTTGCATACAACGGCGTGAACTGCTTTACATGACACCGCGCGAGTATTTCGCCTTATGGGGCGCTTACGTGGCTTACAACAATCTAAAACCAAAGACGGGCGGCGCTACTATCGACGCACTGCCCTGATTTGCGGACGGCTTACTTTCTTTTCGTGGGAGGTAGGCCGTCTTTTTTGATTAAAGGAGATTTAAGATGGCGGCAAAGAAAATCGGCCTTGTCCTTGCGCTGGACGGGGAAAAAGAGTTTAAGAGCGCCATAAAAGCAGTCAAAGAAGAAGTCAAGCTTTATGGCGACTCGATCAAAAACCTCGATAAAGCCTTTGCCAGCAACAGGAACAGCGCAGAGGCGCTATCGAAGAAACAGGAAGCATTAACCAAAAAGCAGGAAGCCTATATAAAACAGCTCGAGGCGGCAAAGAACGGTCTCGATAACGCGAAGAAACAGTATCAGGACCAAACGACCGCACTTGAAAAACTAAAGTCAAAACTCGACGATGCAGAGCGCGAACTGAAGCAGATGGCGGATGCAGGTGACACCAACTCCGATGCTTACAAAAAGCAGAAGGACGAAGTGGAGAGGCTGACCACTGCCGTCTCTAAGCAGTCGACCAATGTCAACACTGCTCAGGCGCGGATCAACCAGTGGACGCGTGAGGTCAACAACTCTGAGGCCGCACTTAATGAGTGCAATGCGGAGTTACGGCAGAATGAAAAATATCTGGATGAGGCCGCGAGGGCGGCGGACGGGTGCGCGACAAGTATCGACAAGTTTGGCGATGAGGTCAATGACGCGGAAGACGACACGCAGGAACTGAATGTATCGCTGAAAGATATGGTCAAAAACAAGCTTGTCGACTTAGGCGGCGACACACTCGTTGATTTGGGCAGAAGGGCTATAGAAGCGGCGAAATACGTGATTGACGTAGGCAGCAGCTTTGAGGCGGCAATGTCGCGAGTACAGGCAATATCGGGCGCATCTTCCGGCGAGATTGCAAAGCTGAGTGCTCTGGCTCAGGAAATGGGCAGAACCACGAAGTTTACCGCGACGGAATCCGCCGATGCGCTGAACTACATGGCGATGGCAGGATGGAAGACGGACGACATGCTGCAGGGTCTTGAGGGCATCATGAACCTTGCGGCGGCATCCGGTGCTGACCTTGCCATCACTTCAGACATTGTGACGGACGCCCTGACCGCCTTCGGTGCATCTGCGAGCGAATCCGGCAGACTTGCCGACATCATGGCGGCGGCAAGCAGTAATGCCAACACCAATGTCGAGATGATGGGCGAGACGTTTAAGTACGCGGCTCCGGTTGCCGGTGCTCTCGGCTATACGATGGAAGATACGGCGCTTGCTATCGGTCTGATGGCTAATGCAGGTATTAAATCGTCTCAGGCAGGTACTGCACTGCGGTCTGGTATGACACGGCTCGTCAGTCCGACCAAGCAGGCGCAGGAAGCAATGGACAAGTATGGCATCTCCATCACAGACAGTGACGGAAAAATGCTTACTTTCCATGACATGATGGAGCAGTTGAGGGTCAAGCTGGGCGGTCTGGATGAGGCAGAGCAGGCATCTGCAGCAAGTGCGATTTTCGGCAAAAATGCAATGTCCGGCTGGCTTGCAGTCCTCAATTCTTCGGATGAGGACTTTGACGCTCTGGCAGAATCCATCTACAACTCCGATGGCGCGGCGAAGAGCATGGCGGAAACCATGCAGAACAACCTTGCCGGAAAGATGACGCTGCTCAATTCTGCACTCGAGGGTCTTGGTATTGCCGTTTATGGATATGTCAGCGGACCGCTTCAGGGCGTGGTCTCCACTGTGACGGATATAATTTCCGGCATCACAGCGGCGATTAGTCCGCAGAAAACAGAACTGCAATCCTTTATCGAGTCTGTCGAGCTGGCAAACGCGGAAGTAGAGAGAACTCTTACAAGCGCGAAGAATACTGTAGCGAACGCAGAGGCGGAAGTCGCAGGACTGGAAAGCGCAAAGAACTTTCTTGAAGGCATCCTGAACAACTGTAAACAGTTCAATGAGACCGATCTGTCCGTCGGTGCAAACAAAATCGAGTCTGGCACAGGTAAAGCAAAAGGCAGTTTCGAGGATCTGGACAAAGCGGCAGGTAATGCAAATTCGACCATCGAGGGAGTCGGCGAGAACGGCATGAGCCCTGATCATGTCGGGGAAGATGCGGCAGAGATTGAGACAGGGCTTACAAAGATTGAGACAGCGGCAGGAGAGGCGCAGACCGCAATCGATGACGTTGGCAATCAGACAATCGATGACACCAACATCGGTACTTTCTCAGCCACCGCAGAGACAGAGCTGGGCGATGTTGAGACAGCGGCAGGAGAGGCAAAGACAGCCGTAGAAGGCACAGGCGATGCAGAGCTTGACGGAAGCGCTTACAACGACGCCACTTCGCAGATGGTTGCAAGTCTCGGGACAGTCACGTCAGCGGCAGGCGAAACAAAGACAGCCGTTGAAGAAACGGACGACACTGAACTTGACGGGAGTAAGCTGAACGAAGAAAGCATC
>AUXO016437279.1_pt1 | contig 16130 bp, 14 predicted proteins | sample 768731 | NCBI WGS metagenome assembly AUXO01 (sample SAMN02715735, study PRJNA202380) | gut metagenome | biome: sheep rumen | host: Ovis aries | place: New Zealand: Palmerston North
TCAGGACATACACATTCTTTGTAATTGAGGAATAATTTATGGCAACATATAATAATATAAAAAAATTAAAAATTGGAGATAATACCTATAATCTGTATGATAGTGGTGGAACTGTTACTGGGATGACTACTACTGCAGGAGCTCACACTGCTGGGGCACAAACAGTTAATGGAGGAATTATTACAACAAATATACCCACTAAAACAAGCCATTTAACTAATGATAGTGGGTTTATTACAACTGATTCAGATAAAAAATTAGAAATTGGTACAGTTGCAAATAATACTACAAATACCCCTTATTACCCTATTTTAGCCTCTAATTTAACTACCGCAGCGACTCGTTATTATGACCCCACAGGTATTCATTATAATAATGTTAATGGTTCTACCAGTGTAGTGGGGAAAGCAGATTTAGTTTTGGGTAATGACATCGCTAGTGGAAGAGATAATAATAAAATGGGTACCATTAGTTTATATTCTTCTACTAGTAATTATGGATATTTCACTACTGCAGATTTAACGGAGAAAAGAACTTATACTTTTCCCAATAAAACAGGTACGGTTGCACTTACTTCTGATATAGTTGATGAAAAAGTAACAAATACTGCTGTAACTGCAAATAGTACATATTATTTAACTGGTAGTTCTTCTTCTACAACTGTAACAGGTACTCTTGATAAGCATGCTTCAATTAGTGCCACTGTAACTGCGGATTCAAGTACATCTGGTTCAGCTAGTATAATAATCGGTAACTCGACTGCATCTGGCACTGCAAACGCAAAGGAAGGATATATTAGATTATATGGTAATACTGCATATCGTCATGATATAAGAGCATATCCTAGTTTCCCATCAGCTAATAGAACAATTTATTTACCAAGATACACTAGTACTATGTATTTAACTTGTGTAAGCACAACTTCTGCAGTAGGTGGGGCAACAACGAAGCCCGTTTATGTAGATAATACAGGTAGAATTCAAGCAGTAACTTCAATTCCGTATACATTATTAACAGGTACTCCTGCAGTAACAGAAGTAGAAATAGTGAGGTGGTAATTAATGGCTTTATATTTAGGTGAAGATAGAATAGATGCAAGTTCTCCTTTTGGTGCATTTGAATATGTAACTCCAATTAGCGGAAGTACATACTCTTCTACAACAGCTAACGCATGGCAAGTTACGGGTTTGTCTTTTACTGTACCAGAAGGTCATGTATATATAGTGCAAGTAACGGGAAGTTATACTAATGGTAAACCCTATGGTATCGGATTGCATAGTAGCAATTCATTATCTCAAAGTGCTCCATTAATGAGTGTAGAAGAAACGGTTGCTAAATATCTAATAAGAGGAACTTTTATCGTAACAGCCGGGACTTGGTATATATGCACTTTGAGAGCTGGAACGGGTAGTAATACTTATGGTGTATCTGGTTTAGATTTCACAATTTAAGAGGTAATTTAGATGGCAACAACTACTTCATTAAATAAATTGACAATTAATTATTTGACTCAAGAACAATATGATTCTGCTTTAAGTGGAGGAACTATTGAAGCTAATCAATTATATATGACTCCTGGAGGCAATGGCGGAGAAAAAATTATTACTTCTACATCTGAGGCATCTAATCCTACTAATTATCCTGCTGGAACTATTTGGATGCAATACGGTAGTACACCACCTGCAGATAGGGATGATTATGTAACAGAACAAGGTACCAGTGGAATTTGGACTTATAGAAAATGGAATTCAGGTGTTTCAGAATGTTGGGGAACAAAAACAGTTACCGGTATTAATGTAAGTACCACTTGGGGGTCTTTATATTTTGGTACTGCAAGTGCGGCAAGTGGTATGACTTATCCATCTAGCTTATTTACTGCGGCACCTGCAGTTCAGGTATATTTAAGAGCTCAAGGTGGAAGATTTTGGGCAACGCATAATAACGATGCCACCGCAACTAATGTAGGAACTATTTATGCTATTGCTCCTGCTTCATATACATCTCAATCAATTATAATTCATGTATATAGTATAGGCACTTGGAAATAAGGTGATTTAAATGGCTACATTATATACAGCTAATATAGATTATCCTACGCATTATTTTCGTGCTTGGATGACATATGAGATTTCTGATGGTGAAACTACATATTCAGTTAGTGTACGTTATGGAATTGCTTTACATGATTCTTATGTATCTTCTTCTTGGGAAGATATGAAAGATAGATATGTTGCAGTTTCTACTTCAGGTGCAAAAACAACTGATACCGGTTGGATAAAAGATTCAACTAAATTGACTGGTTCTGGTTCAAATTGGTGGCACCAAACAGGAACGACTTCAATTTCAGTTACTAAAACTACTTCAGTTCAATCATTAGTTTTAAAAGTATGGGGAAAAGTAGACAGTGGCGTTCAAGAAACTGCTCAAGTAACTTTATCAATTCCTAAACTAAATGCTGTAGATACAACCGTTACTTATACTGTTGCTTATGAAGCTAATGGCGGACAAGGATTGTGTATGACTTCAAGGCATACAAAAGATGTAGCTAGTAATTTAGAGCCTAATCGTTATGAAAAATATGGATATAGATTTCTTGGTTGGGCAACTTCTAAAGCTAATGCAACAAATAAAATAGTTACATATGCAAATAATGCTTCAATTACTAATTTATCTACTACTAATAATGCTGTAGTTTCTCTCTGGGCAGTTTGGGAACCAGACCCTATACTTTGGATTAATTCTGGTACTTGGCAACCATTTTACAAAATTTGGGCCCAAATCAATAATAACTGGGAAGAAATTAATGGGGTTTGTGTTCAACTTAATAATCGATGGGAATATGTTACTGGAAAGTGTATGCATGCTAATTCTCAAACCGTAAAATTAAGTTATTGTATTGGAGAACATGAATGGGATTGTTGCAATGGTGAATATCAGAATTTTACTATTTGTCCAGATTGTGGGGCGGCTTATGTTTCTGCTACAGGAGTTTCTGGTGAATCAATGTCTTGTGAAGAGTGTGATACTTTAAGTGATTGGGATAATTATCGAGATAAGTGGTTACCCGCTTCAACTTTTATAGGTTTAACCGACCGTTCTGAATATAAAGCAATTTATACTAAATAAGGTAAATTAAATGGCATATACAACAGTTTATACAGCTAATATAGATTATCCTACACATTACTATCGTGCATATGCAGAGTATGAATTAACAGACAATGCCGCGTCAGTAACAATAAAAGTTAGATATGGTATTGCATTACATTCAGGTTATTCTTCAGCGTCATATGAAACTACTAATAGAGAAGTAGCAGCGTCAATAGGAACTTCTAATGACCCTGATAGCTCTGCTTCATATGATATTTTAAATGTACCTTGGACACGAGATGATGTTAAACTTGGACCTACTAGTAGTGATAAGTCTTGGTGGCATCAAACAGGAAGTACTTCGGTCACAGTTACTAAAAAGAGTTCTGCTCAAACACTTTATTTATTAGCTTGGGGTAGAATTCCAAATAAAACCAGTACTCGACAAACAAAAGCCATAAAAATAACAGTACCAAGACTTGCAAGAGCTAATGTCACTTATCATGTTAATGGCGGAACTATTTCAGATAATCCCCATAAATATGATAGTACTCATTATTTTAAAGTAGTTAGCAGTTATATCAATTTATCTTCTACTAGTAGTGGCACTTATGATAAGTATACTTCTTATATTTACAGAAATGCCGACCATTATAATGCTTATGACTATGCTAGTTTTGGATTAACTAAGACTGGTTATCATGGCAAATCAACCGAAGAATGGAATCTTAATTCAAGTGGTACAAGTACAAGTTTTAATCAAGCTGATACTACTTCGAATACAACCAATGTATGGACAACTAAACGATTAAATGGCGGTACAGAAATTAGTACAGAAGATGTAGATGTTGTTTTATATGCTAATTGGGAAGCAAACACATATACTGTTACTTATAATGCAAATGGTGGTTCTGGTACAACTGCAAATTCATCACATACATATGGAACTGCAAAAGCATTAACTGCAAATGGTTTTTCTAGAACAGGTTATTCTTTTTATGGTTGGGCCACTACGCAAGCTAAAGCAAATGCTGGTACTAGAGACTACACCAATAAACAATCAGTTAAAAATTTAACTTCTACAAATAATGGAACTGTTACATTGTATGCGGTATGGACACCATATACAATGACTTTTAAATATCATGCAAATGGTGGAACAATTGAAGATTCGCCGCATGAAGCAAGTAGTACAAGATTTTACAAATTAAGTAGTAGTATTGTACAATATTCAAGTACAGCAGATGGTACTTATGCTGAATATCAGCAGGCAATTGATACTGAAACTACATATAAAGATTTACAAGATGTATCAGCATTTAATATTACTAAACCAGGGTATCATGTTATTAATAGCTCGTCATATAATACTGCAAGTGATGGTTCTGGAATTAAAGTTAGTGCTGTTAATACGAGCACTAATTCTACTAATGCTGTTACAACAATACGTATTAATGGCGGAACTCAAATATCTTCAAATGTTACTAAAACATTATATGTAGATTGGGTGCCGAATACATGGTCTATTCATTTTGATGGGAATGGTGCTACTGGTGGTTCTATGTCAAACCAAATACATACCCGAGGTGAAACTTTAGCTTTACCTGCAAATCAATTTATAAAAGCAGGTTATCATTTTGCTGGTTGGCAATATACAAATACTTCATCAGGTAATGTTTATAATTATGGAGATGGATATGAAATGCCCGGTGATTGGGCAGGTTTAAGTTCTAATGGCTTAATTTATACTTTTGTAGCTCAATGGGTAAGGTATCACTGGGTACAGATAAATAATAGTTGGAAAGGCGTAGATAACATGTGGGTTCAAATTAATGGTGTTTGGCAACCCGTTTCTAACTTGTGGGTAAATGTTGGAAATACTTGGAAAGAAGTATAAATAAAATAAGGAATTAAATTGAGCAGTAAAATATTAGATAATATTTTTAATCATATTGCGAACAACACTTTATTAAGTCATGAACACAAAGAAGTTGCAGGACAAATTCCTGGCACATGGATTTGTTGTAAATGGAATAATGGGTTTTTTGTGTGCTGGGGTAATTTTTCCATACCAACAAGTGTAGCTGTAGAAGACCCTGATTCTCCAAATGCTGCCGGCATACATTACAGCAGCAGTGTTTCTATCACTTTGCCATTAACAACTGTAGGTTCTTCAGGACTTGTGGGTGCATCTGTTGTATTTAATAATATGTTACAATGGGTAAGTAATATTTCTATTTCTACAAACACCGTATCCTTTCGTATAATGAGAGGAAGTACTCTTTCTACTACAACTTCTCCTACTGCTAGAGTCATTGTGTATGGAGAATACATTGTTTCACAAGATGAACAAGGAGGTAGCGGAGATGGTGGCGGCTCCGGTGGCGGAGGAAGTGGTGTCTCCGATTATACTCAACTTACAAGTAAACCAAGAATTGAAAATGTTGAATTGATTGGTAACAAATCATTTGAAGATTTAAATTTATTTAGTTTAACAGAACAAGAAATATTAAGTTTAATTGCGGAAGCATCTGGAGGAAATTAAATCATGCCAAAAAAATATTTAGATGGTAATGGCGTTAAAATTTTATGGCGTGAATTAAGGTCTGCGATAGAAGTAGATATATCTGATGTTAGGGGGTCTGCAGAAGAAGCTAAAACTTTAGCTACTCAAGCAAAATCAAGTGCAGAAAGTGCTGTATCAAGTGCTAATACTGCTTCAGAAAATGCTCAAATTGCCATTACAAATGCTGGTTTAGCACAACAAGCTGCTTCAACAGCACAATCACAAGCTGAATCTGCAACTGCTTCAGCAGAACAAGCTTCAGCTGCTGCAGCGACAGCTGATGAAAAAGCTGAAGCAGCTACTCAATCAGCAAGAATAGCTAATTCAGCTGCTAATGGGGCATTAACTCAATTAGCAGTTATAGAAGATGTAGCTGGAACACTTGATTGGATTCAAAAACATGGTACATATTTATTAACTACTGATACATCAATACAAGAAGGAACTGTGTATTTTGAATATGATTCAGATACAGGTGAATATACACCTATCGGAAATCCAGATTCATCTGCAAATCCTTCTCAGGAAGGTTGGTATACTCTTGAAATAACTGAAGCACAAGGTGATTTCATAATGTCGCATTTGGCCGTAACTTCAAGAGGATTATGGGTTCTTCCTAATGGATTTAATGCAGGTCAAGTTACGAGAATTTATGTACCTACTACAGATACTGAAGTTCAGTCAGGAAAAACATATTATACATATGATGAGAGTACAGATACTTACACTGCTGTAACTAATACATCTCCAATGGCTAATCCTAAAGCCAATAATTGGTATGAATTTGAAACACTTGAAGATGCTGAAGCAAGAGGTTCAAGTAATTATAAAATATTATTGGCTAATGATGGTATGCAAGTTTATGATGATACAGGTAAGCTTGTAACTAAGTTTGGAGAATCTATTACATTCGATTCTTCAAGACCACAATACATTGGCGGTGAAAATGCATATATTCTTTTTAATCCTGCTAATCAAACTTTGACAATTTCTGGTGATAAAGTTAGATTTGGTAATCAACCATTATCAGAGTTATTATCTGAAATTAATTCTGCTTCTTCAGCTGTCATTGATATGCAAGACAGAATGGATTCGGGAGAATTTAAAGGAGAAAAGGGAGACAAAGGTGATAAAGGGGATAGTTCAATACAAGTAGTAATTGATTCTAGTATTGGTGATAAATTTATATATGGAAATACTAAATCAATTCTTTCATGTAAAGTGTATAGCGGCACATCAGAAATTACTGACACCGTTGACACATTTACCTGGTTTAAATATAATAAAAATGGTGAATTACAAAATGGTTGGTATCCATCAAAAATGGGCATTGAAGGTGGATTGCAAAAAAATCAAATAGAAATAAGTCCAAGTGATGTTTTAATGAAAGCAATATTTCGTTGCGAAGTAACCTTTGCATAGGAGGAAAAATGAGCGTAAGTTACGGTACAATAACAATTACTGATAGTACTGATTTAGGACAATTAACAGCATATATTACTGCTAATAATTATAAACAACAAACTTTAGATACCAATACAGGTAGTGATGTTTATTATCCTAATTGGTTAGAAAATGGAGGAACTTTACTTCTCACTCCTAATATTTTTTATAATGGAAGTAAAGTTGTTGTGTATGATACACAAACTGAAACTTTAAATTCTAAAGTAAGCATTACTTGGTATGAAAATGATGTTAATATTTCATCGAATCAAAGCAGCACAGCAAATGTAACTAATAAATTAGAATGCAGTCGTCATGCTAATTTAGGAATTGGTAACAGAAGTGCTATTTATAGAGCAGAAATAAAATACTACCCTTTTACCCTTGCAAATGGGCAACGAGACCAAAGTTTATTTTTAGTAGCTAGTGCTGAAATTGAATTAAGTTTAACTACTACTGGAAAAAATGCAGATGAACCTAAATCATTACAATTAACTACTAATAAAGGATATTTTACCTATAGGTACACTGATGAAGTTTATGGGGGAAATACAGCAACAATTACAGCTACAAGAAGTTCAACTGTAAAAGGAATTGCGTGGTATTATATAAATGCATCTGGAACAGAAACGGCGTTACCAAATAGTTTTGTTACAAACGGTGGTAATAGCAGCCAATATACTGGGAGCAGTATAACAATATCCACAACTAATGCTTGGCAATCCACTTTATTTGGAGTTTTAACTAACAGAGGACAAATAACATTTATTGTAAAAGAAACTACTTCAAATGGTGGTACAACTCTTGTATCCAATGGATTTACTGATAGTGTTTCAATCATGTATTATAAAGAAGCTTCTCCTGGAGAATCTGTTTATATTTCATCATTAGATAATAATGAAGAAACACTTTCAGTTTACAATAACATTTTAGATTTAACGAGTGCTTATAGTAGATTATATATAAATAAAGATGGAAAAAATGATATTGATAACTGGCATATATCACTTTCTGATAATATCGTAGGTAATGCTGATTTTACTTATTTAGGTTGGAATTCAAAAGATTATCCTAATGGGACTTATAAGGGAATTTCTTCTACTACTATTACTGAAAATCAAGCTAATGCACCCACTATTAATGGAACAGTAATACCTACAAATACATTAGCAACAAATGATTTAGTTATATATGGCACTAATATATTTTGTTGGAATGGTAGTAAATGGACTAAAAAAACTACAAATTATACTAAATTTGGTCCTGATTGTGTTGCTGTAACTTCCATGACAGTTAATAGAGCTAATATTACTTTTTTAGCTGAACATGGTGTGTATGATGGAAATGGTAATTTTGCACGAGATGATAAAGCTGCAGATTTAAGAAATACATTTACTGTTGGGAAAAGTTCTTCAATTATAAGCCATGCATTAAGACTTGACACAGTAAATATTAATAGAGATGCTAGTGGTAATTATACCCCTGCAACTGTAACATTAGATGCAATAACTCGTACAGGTGGAAGCAGTGCTCAAACATCTTACCGAGATGCAGGAGTTATTAAATATAAAATTAATTATGCGACGGGCAATCCAAGTACAGGTGAAAATGCACCTGGTGAAGCCATAAGTTTAACTTTACCCTTACCTAATGAAACCAGAGAAATAACTTTAATAGAAGTTAAATTGGGAAATTCATCTATTGATTCTGATGGTCCTTGGGAAGATACTCAGACAATTAGTGTATCTAATGATGGAACTAGCCCTTTTAATATAAGCGTACCTAATCAAACAGATACCATTTCCACTACGTTTGAATACAAACCTAATGCAGATTTCGTAATTGATGTTCCATTCTTAGTTATGCATGGTTTTGATGAAGTGAATTTACATAAATATGTAAATACTAGTACTTCATATCCAAGAGTAAAAGTAGGTGCAATTTATAAAGTAAAAAATAATACAGCTACTTCTACAGGAATTACTCCTGCATTTTATAATAATAATAGTACTGCTACTGATATAACAAATAAAGTTAAAGCAACTTTATCTAGAAGCACTGATATAGGAAATAATGGATATTTTGATTTAACATTTGAATTATCTGCAACTATTTCTAAAGTAGTTAGATATACTTATACATCAGTACCAGAAGCATTATCACCTATTTCTGCTCAATTACAATTAACTCCTGGAAATACTTTTGTAAATCAATCAGGAAAAATACTTATAGAACCTATTGTTAATAGCGGTGCAACTTTAATAACTACTAATTTAACTTATTTATGGCAAATTTATGACGGCACTTGGAAAACAATAAGAAATACTAGCACAGGAGTTAGTACTGATTACTACAATGAAGGAATTTTCTTCTCAAATAGTGCTAGTAGTACTTCTGCTCCTTCAAACATTAGTAATGGCACTGCCAATTCTAAATTTTTACATGTAAAAGGTACCGCAGTTAATAGTTATGCTGCAATAAGATTAACCGTTAATTATCCTTCTAAACAACAACAAGTTATTGAATATGTATCTCTTGTTGATAAATCTGACCCTATTCAAATAACAATTTTGTCAACTGTAGGAGATAAATTAACTAACGGACAAGGTACAGGTGCTTTATATGTGAGAACTATAATGAATCAAGATGAACTTGATTCTATAAACACTCCATTAATGTTTACTAATACTGCACCTACGGCTACAGGAGCAAACCCCGATGATTATGCGGGAATGCTGGGTTGTATTGTGAAAACTACGAATAATAACGTCATAAATTTAGATTATTATTATAGAACCTCTTTGAATGGGACATGGCAAGGACCGAGAAATTCTACTCGATGTGTTTATGAATGGTCATTTAGGAATCAGGATAACGAACCTATTTTAGCTTCTGATTCTGGAATCAATTCATATTTAAAACATGTCTTAACTGGTGGAACTGACGGGAAACCATTAAATACACAATTTATTTATATTGATAGAAATATTGTTAACAATAAACTTACCGCAGATGTTAAAGTAACAGTTAATCCAATAGAAGAATAAAGAAATGGTATAATTATGTCACAAATATCTTATGGAACATTTACAATTACAGATAATACAGATATAGAATCTATAGTATTAGAATATGCTATAAGTGATAGTCCTTTGACAGTTCCTTCTGAGGGCTGGAGCACAACTCGACCAAATTGGATAGATGGTTCATATATTTGGCAAAGAACCAGAATACATAAAAGTGGAGAAGATGTATCAAAAGATACATTTGGTATAGCTGTTTGTGTTACGGGTTCTAATGGACCAACAGGACTTGCTGGGAGAGGTTTAGTCAGTTCAAATACAGAATATACTATTGCTATAGAAACTGATACTATTACTCAACAAAATATGTCTGATTATGTATGGACCAGTGAGGTACCCGCTTTTACATACTATTATATTCCTACTTCAGATACTAGTGTTATAGCAAATAAACCTTATTATACTTATGATTCAGAAACAAACTCATATAACAATGCTGTTATTGAAGCAGGAATCAATCCACAACAACTTGGTTGGTATGAAAAATACAACCCAAAATATTGGGTGAGAGTAACTAATTCATATGTTGGTTCTGGAATTTTTACTTCTCTTGCAGAAACACTTATAACATCAAATATACATGATTTATTATTGGCTTTAGATTCCAATTTAGATGATGATTTTTATAAAATTACAAATACAAATGGCGATATTACATTTAATTGGAATAAAATTAAATCAGCATGGACAACTGAACATTTAGAAAGTCTTTCAGATTTTTCAAATGATTACCCATTATTAATGATGGGAGAGGAAATTATATCTGAAGCAAATATATTTATGTATCAGTTGTGGAACACAGTAAATAGTACAGAAACAAATGAAACAGCAGATTCAATTCAGCACACTTTTTCACATGAAGGTACCAATTACAATTTAACTTTTAGTAAAGAAGGTACAGGTGTAGATGGGGTAACAGTTGAAGGTGCTGGTAATATTCATGTTGAATGTGATAATTATACTGAATATTTAATCTACACTGATACTGGTATAACTTCTGCATTAATACTCGCAAATGCAGTTCAATCTCAAACATACGATATTAACACTATTTTAACTGATATTAAAGTTGATTATGAAGATTTTAAAGAAAGAGAATTTAAAGACTTAACTGATGATGTAACAGGTTTAACTGGCGATGTATTAGATTTAAATAAAAAAACAGACAAAATATCAACAGATTTAAGTTCAGAAGTTCAAAGAATAGAAAATAAATATGATATTTATGAAGGATTTATAGAAATAGATCCAGATGCACCTTATATACTATTAGGAAAAAGAGAAAAAGATGAAACTACAGATACATATGTTAATAATCAACTTGAAACAGGAGTTAGAATTACTTCATCTACTCTGAGATTTGAATCCAAAGGTAAAATAAGTGCTTATGCTAGTGGGCAAACTTTTCATGCACCTGATGGCGTATATCAAAATATTTATATGCAAACTCCTAAACTTGACGCTTCTGGTAATCCCGAAACTGATGTTGAAGGAAATGTTGTGTATTCTGGAACATTAGGTTGGATAGCAAGATCTAATGGACATTTATCATTAAAACCAGTATCGAGAAATACATAAGGAGAAAAATAACACACTATGAAATATATACTTACATCAGCTTTAAATAATTATGAGTGTGATGATGTTCAAGCTTATGCAGGATATGAAGTAACTACAGGAAATACTTCATACAAAATTAGTCTTGAATATGGAGTTCAATTAACTGCAGGCCATAGGTATTCAGAATCTAACAATAGTTATACTGAGAGATATGTCAGTGTTTCATTAGGAACAAGTTCTTCTGGTTCAGCTTCTTATAATCTTTTAGATTCAGGATGGAAACAAGACGCCACATATTTAAGTGGGAGTGGCAGTTATTATCATTTAACTGGAACAACTTCAAAAACTATATCGAGAACTCATTCTTCACAAACAATATATATAAAATCTTGGGGTAAATATACTACTACAGGAACTAGTGTCACAAATTATACTTATACTACTATACCGGCGTTAGATTCTTGGAAAGTTAAGTTTAGTTTAAATGGTGGCTCTGGAACATTCGGTGATTTAACAAAGTGGCGTGGAGAAAAGCTTCAAATTCACGACGGTAAACCTACGAAAACCGGCTATGATTTTAAACGTTGGAAATCATCTAGAACAGATGAAAATGTATATTTTCAGCCAAAAGAATATACTACATATGATGGAGCACAAACGCTTACTGCAGAATGGACTCCAAAAACTTACACATTAACATACGATGCTAATGGAGGTACATGTTCAACTTCTTCTAAAAGTGTAACATATAATTCTGCTTATGGTACTTTGGCTACTCCTGTAAGAACTGGTTATAGTTTTAATGGTTGGTATACCACAAAAACTGGCTCTACTGAAGTAACATCTTCTACAAACTGTACTGGAGATGCAACTATTTATGCTCATTGGACAGCTAATACTTATACTATAACTTATTATGCTCGAAGAGGTGCTTCTGTAAGTCCTCAAACAAAAACTTATGGTGTGTCCCTCACATTAAGCACTAAACCTATAAATGCACCTTCAGAATGGACATTTTTAGGTTGGAATACATCTTCAACAGCAACAACAGCTTTATATAGTGCTGGTGGGACATATACTGCAAATAAAAGTGCTACATTATACGGTGTTTGGAAAAGAGATTTTCAAATAACTTATGACGCAAATGATGGTACAGGGGCTCCATCTACACAAACAATAACAATTTATAACACTGCTGAATCTGCATCTAATGTTGAATTATCATCAACAGCACCTACTCGTACAAATTATAGATTTGACAGCTGGAATACTAAGGCAAATGGTTCAGGAACAAATTATGCTCCTGGAGCTACAATTTCTACACTATCTGATAATATAAATTTATATGCAATTTGGTCTTCCGCATATGTGCCCCCCAACGTTGTTACTGGTTCCTTGCAAGTTTATAGAACAAACGCAGCAGGAACTGAGCAAGGTTCAGGAACATATGGGTATATAACATTTAACTGGGTCCCAGCTAAAATTAGTAACTCATACGCAACAACAACTGCAGAAGTTTTTTATCGAGTTCAAGGGAGTACAGGTCAAGGTACTTCTATTGGGTCACAAACAAGCTCATCGATACCAAATAAATTTTCTTCTAATCCTTCTTTTGGTGGTAATCTTAGTGCCGATAAGCAATATGATATAATAATTACACTAACACCTGAAAACACTGCGTATCCTGCCGTTACAGAAACTAATTTCATATCTACGGAAGCTTTTACTATGGATATTAACCCTACAGGAACTGGGGTAGCATTTTTCGGTGTAATGCCTGACAATGTTACAGGGGTTAAAACTTATTCTTCTGCAGCTAATGAAGCCAATTTAAAAAATATTATAGAATCCATAAATGACCCTGACCCATCAAATGCTGCTAATTATCCTGAAGGTACATTATGGATTAAATACACAACATAAAGGAGATGATTTATTTGAAAACTGTAAAATCAATTATTACAGATTTAGCTAAATTAGATGAACAAGGACGAGCTGAAGAAATTGACATTAAAAAAGAAAATAAAGAAATGAGAGAAATTATTACTTTCATTAAAAGAACTATGAGAAAAAATAATCTTGTTTCTTTATCTGCTCCTGCTATTGGGTATAATAAAAGAATTTTTTGTGTAGATTTTTCTGACAAAGAAATTAAAACATTTATTAACCCATTAGTTACTAATTTATCTGGATTAGAATTAACACGAGAAGTTTGTTCTTCTATCCCAGGTAAAGAATTTATTAGACCTAGACATTCTACTATTGATATTATTTATACAAATCCTCAAGGTATTATCAAATCAAATCAATTTAAAGGTTTAGCTGCTACGATTATACAACATGAATTGGACCATTTAGATGGAATTACATTAGCAGATATAGGACTTGAAATTGAATCAGATTTTGATGAAGGAACTGAGGAAGAAAAATTTGAAATTATAAACATGTATTTAGATTCTCTTGACTTAGCACGAGAGGATTTAATAAAAGATTTTCAAAAAGATGAAAATCTTAAAAAGGAATATGAAGCTGATAAGTTTATGGAAATGCTTGGACAAGGTAAAATTAAACTAGAAGCAGTTCAAGCGGTAAAGGAAGAATAATGCCGAATTCAAACACAAAAATTACAGTCAAGAGAACAAATAAAACAATTAATAATGTAAAAACAGAACCTCTTGAATATGGAGAACCTTTATTTTTAGAAGCCAGCAATGGTAAAAATAAATACTTAGCATTTGGTAATGATGTAAATTCTAAAACAGTAGAAAATGCTACTTTCTTTGATGGAATTACAGATACCAGTCTTCTTGGCAAAACAGTATATGCTAATGAAAATAACCAAGCAATTACTCAAAATGGAGATTATGTGTCAGTAAGTAAATTATCTCCTAATAAAATTAGCACTGTATCTACTGGGAATGAAAAATATTATTTATTATCCTGCATGAATACTCCTAATGGAGATGGGTCTGAAAATGTTTATATTCATTCATTAGGTACAGCGTTATATATTGGTGCCAATGGAGTTATTAATGGCGGTGCGTGGAATGACTACGCAGAAAGAAGAAAATGTGTAAATGGTCTTCCTGGGCAAGTTGTATGTGAAACTGGCCATGGCACTTTAGCTACTTCTCAATTTAAACTTCAACCATTACCTTATGTTATTTCTGATACTTGTGGAATGATATTAGGAGATGCAGATGAAACTACAAAACCTGTAGCACTTTCAGGTAGAGTTTTAGTGTATATTGCAGGAGATGTAGTTGTTGGAGATGTAGTTTGTGCAGGTAAAAATGGTTTTGCTGAAAAAATGACTCGTCAAGAAATAATAAATTATCCAGATAGAATTTTAGGTATTGTAAGTGAAATTCCTGATTATGATACTTGGAATGATATAAAAATTAATGGGAGAATTTGGATAAATATTAAATAATTTGTAATTTTGTGTTATAATATAAATACGGAACAATAAAATAACAACCTTTACATTTTATAGGTTGTTATTTTTATCAAATTTTTAAGGGTTTTTATAATGAATAATGTTGCATTACAAGGATATATTAGAGATATAGAATTTTCACATGATAGAGGAAATATTGATTATAATAAAGCACATATTATTTGTCCAGGAGTAAATGGACAAGAAGATGATTTATTTTTAATTCAATTTAAATCTCGTAGCAATAAGTACAAAGAGGGGGATTATATATCTTTTAAAGGTAATCTTCGTTCATTTAGTCAAAGACAAGAAAATGGAGAATCCTCAGTAACTATTTATGTGTTTACTTATTTTGATTTACCAGATATTCCAATTAATACTGTATTATTAGATGGAAGAATTTGTAAATTAAATGATTTAAAAACATCTTATCGGGGTAAAAAGTTTATACATTTTATCTTGGCCAATAATATTTTAAAAGGAAATAAAAAAATAAATAGCTATATTCCTTGTACAGCATATGGCGAATTAGCAGAAAGAATTTCAAAATATAAAGTCAATGATTTTTTAACTTTAGAAGGAGAATTTCATTCACATACATTTGTAAAAAAACCTACAAATGAAATTAAACTTGCTCATGAAGTCATTGTCAAAAATGTTATATTAAAAGAGGATATGTAAATGGCTAAAGAATTTATAAAAGATTTTTATGGACGAGTGTTGGGGTATATTGAAACACAAGGAACAAAGCAATATGCCAGGGATTTTTATGGCAGAGTTGTAGGAACATATGATTCTAAAGATAATTTCACAAGAGATTTTTATGGGCGGGTGTTAACTCGGGGAAATACACTTATGGGGTTATTATACAAAGGCAGGTGAATGATTTGTTAGAATGGAATGTGTATTGGGAAGATTTTAATAAAAATCAAATAATTGTTAGAAATGT
>AUXO014602493.1_pt1 | contig 16122 bp, 5 predicted proteins | sample 768731 | NCBI WGS metagenome assembly AUXO01 (sample SAMN02715735, study PRJNA202380) | gut metagenome | biome: sheep rumen | host: Ovis aries | place: New Zealand: Palmerston North
AAATCTATTTTTGATTTCAAGTATGAAGATTTCAAACTGGAAGGGTATGATCCATGGCCAGCGATTAAAGCTCCTGTTGCAGTATGATTGAGAAAAATATAATAGTTGCAGTATCAGATAACTGGGCTATTGGAAAAGATGGTGAGATTCCTTGGCATATAAATGAAGATTTAAAGTATTTTCATAATGTTACTTTTGGTCATCCAGTTATTATGGGGTCAAAGACTTATGAATCAATTGGTCACCCACTTACAGATAGGGTAAATATTGTTGTAAGTCATAAATATACTTGGGATGGTGTAATTGTTGAAAACTCACTTGATGCAGCATACAAAAGGGCAGAACAGTTTGATAACCAGTGTTTTGTGATTGGTGGTGAATCAATTTATAGAGAAGCAATAAAATCTGCTGATAGAATATATCTTACACATATCTATGGTGAGTTTGATGCAGACACATTTTTTCCAAAGATTGATATTAATGAGTGGAAGATGATTTCTGCATCAGATGTAAAGGTTGATAAAGAATCTGGAATACCATATAATTTTGAAATATATATAAGGAAATAAGTATGTGGATTAAGAATTTTTTCAATGAATTAAAGGCCTGGATAATAATAAATAAAGTATATAAAAATAACAAATCAGACTTTAATGCAATTGGTCTCAAGAAAGATTATTTTGGAAAATTATACAAAGTAATAAATAGAGATGTTTTGATTGAATTGGGTAGTGATGAAGATCAAATTTATTTAAGGAAAGAACTTGCAGAGATATGGTCTGTATTGGTAAAACACAATGTTGTGGATATCCTTGCCTATGAGCTCAAACCATTGGAGGAGGTCACACAGATTGATGAGACCCATGAAGAGTTTGAGCATGGTTATCTTGTCACCTTCACACCTGCATGGAATCTTGACAAACAATATGTCACCTTCAAGTCAGTCATCTTTGTAACACTCTTTTTTGGTGGACTTATTTTTGGTGCAGTCTGGTCAACTATCAAATATCTCATTCCATTCTTTCAGACATTGTTATGATAGCAGATAGAGAAAGATTGAAATCCCTTGGACTTGAAAAGTTCTCAAGGGATTTTGACAACATAGAGAGTCAGTGGTTGAATCTCATCTATGACCCCAACTTCAACAGGGTGGTTGAAAGATGGGTATATGAGAAGACTGCCGGCATGATGGAATGGAAGTGCGCCATCTGTGGAGAACCAATCTTGGCAGACAGGAACAGGACAGATGTGGAGAATTTTGTCTGCGAAAAATGTCGTGAGACATACAACAATAAAAGTCCAATGGTTGACAGGAGGATATTGGACTCCAGGACTATGATGTTCAGATATTTGGAGAACAAACTATATGAGGAACTTGAGGACAAATTAAATGGGGGAAAGAGTTAATCTTTTCCCCATTTCTCATAAATACATATATAGTATTTTATAATATGAAGTTATATTCAGAGAAACCTGATTATGTAAGACTGGATGATGATGTCTCTTTTCAGATATTGAGAACCAATCCAAAACTCACTACCAACACCAAGTTGATGTATGATGGTGAGAATTTATATATGGAATCTTATGATGCTAATCCTCTTTTGTCAACAATAAATTACAAGCATCATAAGGTATGGAAAACTGGTTTCTTTAACAGGGACATCAGGAACTTTCTTCTTGGAACAAATGCGGCAGCATATACTCTTGGTCAGAATGTAGATGATACCATCATCCTTGATAATTTTGACAATCAGTTTGAAAATATGTACTGGTGTGGTGTGGAATCCATCAATTCTGATGTATACCCACAGGAGATGGGTTTTGTCGCCCCTCTTTATTTGAGGAAGAAGAGACCTAATTATTTTGTCATATTCAAAATAGATAGTCCGGCCAATACAAATATGGTTGAGACAGATGTATCATTTGATTTCAAAAAAGATGTTTTAAAGAGATTAAAAATACTTAAATCATTTGATTTGAGGGAGGGAACACCCATTGGGGATTACATAAGTAAGTATGTAGGACAGAGAGATTTTAAATATGACAGGTCTATTTATATAAACTTCTCTTCAAATGAAATCTACTATTATGGTATTGATAAGTTTTCAGGTGTTCTGACACAGAAGGTGGAGAACATTGAAGAGGGTATGCTCAACAATGACAATACCATTTCAAAGGTTGATGCCTGGATAACATCAGGATTTGAAAGGAATAACCTCATCTTCCCTTATATACTTAATCTTGAGTTTTTATTTGATGACAAAGAAACCAAGGACTATGAATTTGCAAGATACTTTGGTATGTATTGTAATGACATAGATCTTTATGATATGAAGGTTTTAAGAATATATAATAATACACTGACAGTAGATACCTCAACCAGTGAAGACATATTCCTGTTGAATCCTGAAACAGCAAATGGAACAATTAGTTACATAAAGGACAAAAGGGATAATTTATATTCCATTAAGACAAAAACAAGTCTTCCTGGATTTTACACATTATTCAGTAGTGCAAAGGAAGAGGACTTTACAGGATTTGAAAATTCATCAACATCAGTATTTGCTGAGCGTATTCCTGGTTCAGGGCGTTCCATGTTGATTTTTGAAGTCCTTTCCACCCTTAATGATATGGATACTATAAAGGTTTACAGTGGTAGTGGTAAATCATTTCTGGCAGAATTCATAGCATCAGCAGAACTGCCAAAGGGAACAAGTAATGATAAATATTTTTCCTGTAATGGTACTATTGAAGATACTGCCAAGGCCATTGCTAGTGCTTTCCAGGATTGTACTACAGATAATCTCAAGTGGATTAAAGCATTCAATATAGGAAGTAAGGTTGTCATAAGCGCAACATATTCAGGTGACAGTTTCGATGGGATGATAAGTGTGAACCTTAATAGTATATCCAATTTCAAAATCAAAAAGATAACTGATTCATTCCTTGGTGGTTCTGATGAGGGATGTGTGTTCAAGGTATATACTGAAGACAAGGATGTATTTTTTGATAATCCTGAAAATGGAAACAGGACTGACAGGGATGGTATCAGGTATTTCAAGAGTAGTACTGGAAAGAACAATGCTGAAATTAAGGTGGTTTTGCCATACATCAATGAGAATAATGAGATAGATGACACCTATTCCATTGTGGTTACTGATTCCAATGGCAAGTATGTGAATATATCAAAAACAGACCAGGTTGAGATAATTGATAAGTACTATGCCAAAATAGGTCTTTTGAGTTTCTTCCCGGTAAAGGATTTTAATTTTGACACAATTTCATCACAATATGGAGAGTATGAAGTGATGGATAATGAGATTAAGAGGTCTGAAAATAATGAAATATCATTACCTTACAAAAGGTTTTATGATATAGATAGCGGTATTCCTGTTTCCACTGAATATGAATATTATTATGAAAACATCTTACCTGAATTATCCACAGTAAGTAAAACTGTACCTTTTATAACCAAGTGGGGATACATAGATGATTCAAAGGACAGTTGTGAAAACCCATACAGACTCAATACAAGTAAGATATTTGATACTTCCAATTTCTCTGCAAATACATTTATGCAGAGTACTGACATTATGGAGTACACACATTCTATGCCTTATTATTTGGTTGATAGTGATTACCAGGAGGATAAATCATTAATGAAGAATGAATATCAGTATATAGCAAAAACAGAAGCTGAAAACACCTGGAATGATATTGAGGGGATAAAAAATTATTTTAGTAACACAGAAACAGATAATTTTGATAATTTTTTTGGAAACACCTCATCAACTATATTCAATAATAAGAGATTCAACAAAAAATATTCCAGATTTTTACTTGGTGATGACACACATAAATCATCTACATTATTCAGGGGTGTAAAATTTGAAATTACAGAACTTAATGATGGTAAAGAAGTCAATAGTGGAAAATATAATGATTATAGATTTTCATTTTTGTATGTCCCCAAGAAAGATGATGAGGAGAATGCACCACTACCACCTATATATTTCATAAAGAATGATGTCTTCAAATTTATTGTAGGAATCCTCTTTTTTAGAATAGAGGGTAAAAATAACTATGCCTTCAACAAATCATATGTTTATGAAATAGGTATGGGACTTCTTAATCCTAAAGAAGGTGTGTAATGATTATACTATCTGGTAATAAAATAATATAAAATTATGGCTGCTACATTAAATATTATAACTGATAGGGATAAATTCATAGAATTAGAATTAAGTGAAACTTATTTTTATTGTGTAAAAATTACAAATCAATCAGGCGAACCCATATTAGGCGCAACTGTAACATTTAAAGAAAAAAATATTACAGAAAGGACTGGCTCTGATGGTCTTGTCCGTGTGACTGCATCTTCACAAGACCCTTATTTATGTAATATTGCTATATCTGCTATGGGGTATGAGAATAAAGATGCTACTGCTCAAAAATTTTCAACAAAAGGAATATCAGAGACACAACTATATACAATTGTAAAACTGTCAAAATCAGCAGGGAATACTGTATATTGCTTTAAGATAAAGGTTACAAATTCTTCAGGAAAAATACCAATAACTGGTCTAACCAAGAAGAATATAAGTGTTGACCAAAATATTCAATTTGATTTAGTGGAGGAGATTGGTACAGGAATATATATTATTAAATGTATAAATAGTGAATTAACCATCACCATTAAAAATAATGGATATTCAGAGAGTACACAAACCATTATCGGTGAACAAAATATTAAAGATGTTAAGATAACACAATTTAACTTGCAACCAACAATAGAGGCTGTTTATTATTATGTTGTTAAAGCCCAAACAGAATCAGGTAATCCAATATCTGGTGTGACTGTACAAATAGGTGATGATACTACTCAAATCATAACAGACCAGAATGGATTGGCATTCAAAGAATTAGGAAAAAAAGCCCAACAACCTCAATCAAAAAATGTATATGTTATAAACTACCCATCTATATATTATATTGATAAAGAGAATAATGAAGATGTGGGATTGGTGGGAGCTACAATATCTAAAACCAGTCCTGGTTATACATTTAAATTTAAATCCAACTCTAATATCACATACAACCACAGTCTTATAATTTTTGATTATTATACAGGTGTTGTGGTAGAAGATGCAACAATTATATATACATATGACAATACTGTAATAGAAACAAAGACATCTATCAGTGGTATCACTAAATTTTCAAGTCCTTATAAAGAACTTACCATAAAAATAAGTAAACAGGGATACAAGGATTACTCAATAGTATCTACAGGATTGTCAGATACTGATGTTAATGTAATAAATTTAGACCGTGATGATGCTGTACAGATTATCTATGAAGATAACAACCCGGCAACACATATCTATGTCAATTTATACAAATATGTAAATAATGAGTATGTAGTTCTTGGAAAATTTTATACATATGGTACAGGATATATAAAATTATTGGGAGATGGCTATTATAATTCACAGGAAGATATATATATATCTGTTCCAAATTGTAAAGTTATAGGTTCAAATAAACTTGAACGTGGTAATGTACAATACACAATAGAGAAGGATAATACTCAACAAAAACTACGATGGGACTGTAACAGGGTATCTGTCAATGGTATCAAGAAAAGTATATCCAAAGGTAATAAAGATTTGAAAACCAATGGTGAGACAAATTCAGTGGAATACAGTTCAAATGATTTCAGAATCAATATTGTTGACCCTGATTCCATTGATACATATGATGTATTTGCAAGCGCACCAATTATAACAGATGATAATAATGGTATCACCAGTTCCATTGACATCAAATTAAAACCTGATATCAACAATCTCAGGATAAAAACCTTAAATAGATATTCTGGTTATTATAATCCTATATTCAAGGATATATTGTTTTATAGTAATTTGGAAAACTGTCCATTTTCAAATGTTAAATTTGATTACTCATATAATGACAAGTATGGAAAGTTTGGGGTTATTAACAATATGTGGTATCATAAGGTGAATGACAATAAAAACATTGAGATTATCAACACCCTGACACCATATTATCCCTTGACTGGACAATATGCCCTTGCTCATAAAGACTATAATATCTTCAGCAGTAACTGGGATATGGATTATTATACAAGACAGATAGACATCAAGCATGCTGAAAGTTGTAAGAACATAACAAGTATGAAAGATGGTCTCTGTATGTTTGGTTCAAAATATCTCAACACACCTAGTGAAGTGGACATATGTGGATTGACATTGGGTAATGATGTAAACTGGAATGGGGAATGGAATGATGACTGGATAACCAATCCTGGAGGATGTCCCGGGGAAGTAATGTTTAAAGAGATAAACAACAGTAATGTCAGTTTCTACTTCTTTTTGAGGAAAAGAATAATAAGATTCTTCTGTGATAAACTGAAAGGAGAGTTTGCAAAATATATAAGTCCTGATAACTCATTCGGTATAACAGGTCTTGATGATGACATTGAGGAATATGTGATTAAGAACATATTGAAATTATACAAACTGGAGAAAATAAGAGTGTTTGTCAGAAGAACCAAGAAAGGTCAACATAACAACAGAATTACAAACAATTATGTCAAATATGTTGAATATGAAGACCCTGATGAAAATGACAGTAAAGAAGTCAGTGTTAAATTCTTCAAAACTCATGGATTTGTGGAATGTAACAACATCACAATGTCCAAAGAAAACAGAGATGATTTTGACAGAAAGATAGTATATAACCTACGGACAGGAGTCAAAGAAGATTTTGGATTTGGGTTTATATTGAAGAAGATATAAAAAGAAAGGGAACTGAAAAAGTTCCCTTTCTTTATATTATTGATTAGAATCAAGATTTTCATTACTAAAACCAGTTTTTGTTAAACCATAACCATCATAAAATGATATATTACCCCCAAAAGAAATTATATCTTCATCAACTAAAGATAAATCAGGTTGATTATAATTATAAAAATTCATAGATTCAATAATATTTTTAACTTTAGTTTCTATATCTGATTGTAATTCACCAAAAGGTGAAAAATTATTTATACTTATAGATGGAATATAAATTTTAAATTCAATCCATAACATAATTGATTTAAGATATGGATTATTCTCATATGTTGCATGTCTTACGGTGATTTTATTATCATTATGTTCAATATAAGAACCATATAATTCATACCTACAATCGAGATATAATTTACTTATAGAATTGGAGACAGTTTTTCCTCCATTACTTATTTCAAATATTGGATAATAATTAATATGTAATTTTTTATATGAATTCTCAATTTGTACACCACTTTCAAATGGAAGTTTATTTTCAAGGTTTGTACAAATATATGGATTTGAACCATTTAACCAAATTTCATCATTTTTTGCAACAATTGCTTTAAATAAGTTATAAACATTGTTAACATTCCAATCATTATTAGAAGGATTTACATATTCTTTTTCATAAAATCTTCCACAAGTAAAGTTAGATTTAGGTAATGCATTAGAAAATCTGGTACATGATGCCTTGGTAATCACTGTTTGCTGACCAGCATTATTACCTACATCACCAGAATTCACATCATCTTGTTGTGCAAAAGCACAAGTTGGATTAATATAAATTAAATCTGTATTATTACCTGTATAAGATATCAAGTTATGAGATTTTAATAACCCAAGATTTGTTGACTTTTCATCATCAGTTTCTCCAAGATTGAATACATTAATTCTATACAGATTTGTAAGTTCTGTGGTCATAATTGATGGTTTATAGAAAATACGACAGCTATAATTATTACCTGATGCCCCCAATGTCTTAGTATAGACTTGATTATTTTGGCTTGAACCGTTATAAGTATAAATTAATATTGGACATACAAATACCCATCTCATATTTGATGTAGATGCATTATTAATAATATCAGATCGTTTTATCCATGTTGCTGGATTTAATACATATGCTTCACCATTATACATCATAGTTAGAGTAGGAACATAAAACATCTTATTTGGAAATGCAGAATTGTAATCAGCAGAACCATTAAGATTTTCATATTCATTAAGAATTTCAAAATATATTGCATTGTTAATTGTAATGTCTGGAGCAGCATCTCCAGATACTTCCTCTTCAGACGTTAATGTACCATTAACAGTAATTCCAAAGGAACTATTATTAATACTTGTTCTTTTGGTTATTGTTCCAGAATATTGGCTAAAACTTCCATTTGTAAAATCTGCTTCAACCATTGTAGATTCTGCTATAAGTTTATCTGTTGTAATTTCACCACTTATTACAGCACCAGATGCATATAATACACCATTTTCATCAAGTCTAGTCACACCATTCTTTGATCTTAATGTAATATTACCTGTAAGTGAAAGTCCATTATTATCAAGATTAAAATAATCTGACTTTATTCCAATCTCATTTGCATTCATATAAATGGATGTACCACTTGATGTTGCCTGTTGGACAAATACAGCATGTTTATCCTCCACACTTGTAATAATAGATGTACAAGCAATACCATTACTTACACTCTGGGAAATGGATGACATTTCTTTTGTGATAGGGATGAGGTAGTCCTTCTCTGAATCAAGCATCAATCCATAATCATCAGCGCCTAAATAATCTTTTAAAACAGATTTATTGCTTCCATACCTTTCATTGATGGAGTGTGCTCTATATCTTATGGTTTCATTTGATTTAGATGTAGGTGTACCATTGCTGTAAGATACTTTAACTTTATCAATTATATATGTTGAAGGAAAGTTTGCAGTACCAGTTGGATTATATCCTATCTGTCTTGTTATACCATCACTAAGTGTAGTAATATTAAGCTTATTAACATAATTATCAGTACTACTTATCCCTATTTTATTAACTGTTGTAAATGAATATGAAGTATCTATAGATTCTATTGAATTAAAGTCAAATGTTATATAAAATTGGAAATATAGATACTTTTCTGTGGTTATTTTATCTGATGAATCATTTATATCTTTTATTGTTATTAATCGTTCTTCATAACTTGATATAGATAATCTCTTCGTACCAGATTTATCAATCCAAGAATATAATTGATATGTTTTCCATTCACCATCTATATCTTGTTTATATCTGATATACATATTTACTTTTGAATTATCTGTGGAAAAATATATATCAGCAGAGTAGTTTATTTTAATTTCATCTTTTAATGAATTTACATACATACAATATACACTATCATATATTTCAGATGTATTTGGATAATCTTCTGTAAAATTACCACACTGAAATTCTCTATTAGTATTATCATTAGAATCTGTAAAATTAAATTTAGAAGTATCTTTATTTAATCTTACAAATTTATCTTTAAATAATACATCAGAATTACCAATAAAAGTATGAGTCCAATTTGTTGGAGAAGTACTATTATTACAATCTCTATTTAATTTATATGAGAATTTATATGTATTAGATACATATGGTCTACTATCAAAATGTGATAAAATATAATAATAATCACCTGAATTGTGTATATTCACAGATGTAGGTAATTTTGTTATATCTTTCTGTCCATTACAATATTTCATAATATCTTCTACAGATATACCATATTCAGGTATGATATATACAGGATAATTTGGATCTCCAGGGGTGACTGATAATGTTCCATAATTTGGTTCACTCTTTTCTATGAGAAGATATCCTTCTTCATCTCTTAAATTATTGACATTTGCAACAACCCTATCCATAGAGGCAAAATTATCCTTAACATCTGCCTTGAATGTGTCCATTGCTGTAGAAATACTACCTTCAAGGTCTGTTGATGTAACATAATTTGATAAACTTCCATTTATTGCATCTAAAGAGGTATTAACAGAATTAAATTTAGAAGTAGTTGTATTCATATAGTCAGAGAATGTATGAATTTTCCCATCACTACTAACACTAACACCAGCAATTACAGTTGTAATTGCATTTCCTAAATTATCTGTTTGAATATATCCACTTAATAAAGAAGATGCAATACCAGAACATTGCAGCACTCCATTGCCATCAAAATATCCACTTAAAGTATTGAGTCTGTTAAAATCAGTACTCAAATAATTTTTTACATTCGTTGCAATAGTTGATGTCTGATTAGTTATTGCACTATTAACAGCAGTTGACATATCAGATGTATCAAAATACCTTGCTATGGTAATAGGGTCAGACCAAGACCCCCAACTACCATTAGTATCAGTTGTCCTTTCAGATCTCCATTCATATTGATATGTGGAATCTGCACCCCCAGCAATGGTTGAACCATATACATTTGAAGTAGTATCACCATATCTAACTGTAAATACAGGATTATCTGAATGTAAATTGTCATCGGGAGTATTAGATATATAACAATATGTAGCACCTTCATATCTTATATACTTATACTCATATCCCTTACCAGCAGGACCTCTCTTACCATCTTGACCCTCTCGGATAACATATATAGTTTCCCTGTCAACAACAGTTTCCTTACCATTCTCATCATTATTATCAGCATCTACAGCAACAGTAACAGTTAGCTTATCACCAATACTGAGGTTTGATGTTGAATAACTGAAACTACCACTTGTATATGGAGTTGAAGATTCATCATTCTTTGCAACAGAAAGTACAAATGGATCTGTTGATGATGCTGTGGAATATTCTGTTGTCATTGAACCAGTTTTTTCAAGAACTGTGAAAGTCAAATTTGGTGGGACACATTGATTATTTTGATTAAAGAGAACAGCACTGACAGATGGAATAATGGAATAAACAGATGGAAGTGTTATACCCATAAGTTTATAAGATGCCATAGCTGTAATGTCATCATTATTCTTTGTTTTTTCTAATGCAGTAACCACAAATCTTAAGTTTATTGGTTCTGATGATAATGTTGTAGGTTCATTAGAATCTAATCCATAAAGATTTATTTCTATATGAATACTATCAACACCATTTTCTAAATCTGAAAAATCATAGTTTCCAGTTTCATTTTCATCATAGGAACTGGCATTTGTTTCTTCATTATTTTGAGAATAATATACAGTAATATTACCACTATATGAATCTTCACCACTAATTTCACATTTTTTAATTTTTATAGGTGCACCACCTTTATACAATTTGAGATTTATGTGAAGTGTTTGGTCAGATAATAATACACCTGCTTCATTAACTTGAACTGTATCCATTTCATTATCCAATTCAAGATAAACAGCATCTGCACCTAAATCATATACACCAATAACAAGAGGTGTAGTCCAAGTGTCAAGATTGTTGTCTGCATATGTTTTATAACTTATATTCCAAAGATACTTATATTCTGGAGTTAATTTAGGTACTTCTGTAAATTCATCTATCCAATAAGTTATACCGGCAATATCACCAGCACCTGGGTTTTCTTTTATTTCAGGAGTTCCATGACCACCTTCTCCATTCATATGTGGTGCAACATCACCACTTGTATGAATAATATAATAATCCTTAACATCCTTAATACCTTTATCCCAAACAGCAAGATAATGAGGGTCAAGTATCTTTTTCTTACCAGTGGAATATGTTATTACTTCTCTATTAAAAAGATATGGATTATCTTTATCCCATTCATCTTTATCAGTTTTCCAATAATCATTCCATCCATTTGGTAGGTTATTCTCTAACTCATTATATGATGTGGTGAATAAAAGATCATCAGGACTTATAGATGTATCTACATGGAAGTATTCATCAACCTGTTCAATTGCATTTGCATATACCTGCCAAAGTCTGGCAACACCACAATTGTCTGAATCTGCATCATATGTCTTTTTATCAACACCCATAAACTTTGTCCAAGTTTGATTGGACTTATTAAATTTTCTCCAACACATCCAGACATATTTCTTTTCTGGTGTTGGTTCAATAGGTTCATCACTCCATCCATATCTGACATTATTTTCATCCTCACTTGTTGGAATAGCATCATCTTTCCTGTCTTCTTCGACTGATGTATTAGGTACATATGGAGGTTGATTATCAGGAGTTGCTTTAAATATATATTCCAAACCATGTCCATCCTGACCTTTAAAGAGTGACCAAATCCAACCTTTTTCAGTTGTACTATCACCACTTGCTGTATAATTTGCATTATCTAAATTGGCACTATGATCTGTACCATCATCAAGATACATGAATGTACCTATCCATTCTGCTGAAGGAATATCAATATCATCTTCAACAAACTCACGGGAACTTGGAGTACCATTGGCATATTTTATTACAAGAATCCATCTGCTACCTTCTGGTCCCTGTAATTCACCGACATCCTGCCAAGAATCACCATCCCAAAGAATCAAGTGTTTGTTCTGAGAAGTGTAACAATCACCTTCTTCCTGTTTGTTGTCATATATAGTTTTATCTGTATTGTTGAAATCATGCCAAGCGCCATTCTCATCATATTTCCACATATAAAGCTTACCATCTGGATTTTCACCCCAATAATCATTATATGTTTCTCTTAATGATTTAGGATATACAATTAAAAGTCCATTTTTAGATGGTAATTCAGATGCAAATTTTTCTTCAATATATGTTTGCTTTGCATTTGAAGCAGTAGTATAATTATATACTGTCTCATCACTATCAAAATAAACTTCATATATGATTTTACCCTTTACATTAATGGATGTTCCTGGGTCACCCTTTTCACCTTGTTCACCCTTTATCCTCTTTATTACCCAGTTAGACCATTCACCATTCTTTAACTGACAGGTTGCCATCAATACTGCTTTACCAGTATCATCACCAAAGGAAAGGTTCTTTCTAATCAATTCACTACTTAATTTATCAATTCTGATTCTCCATTCTCTTTCTGCTTCATCAACATTATAAAATACATCTTTTAATACTGTTCCAAAATTAAAGTAAGTAGATTCTCTGTTCTCTCCATCTATGAAAACATCACCTGTATATTTGCCTGATAATACATCATTGATTTGTTCAATTTCAGAACGGGATAAGTCTGTAGAACTCCATTCCACATTAAATGTAGAACTATCCACCATTCTTTGTGGTACAGACCAAGATGTAGATGGACCATTTGTTCCTTCATCAAATTGAGCAGAAGACATCCATACAACTTCTGTTTCATCAGGAACTTGTGGTGTATCTGTCCAACTAATTCCACTTTCATCTACAGCACAATTAATTATTCCTTCATTAGTGCGCTTTAAATCATTTGGTATTGGATTTAAATATGTACCACCTTCAGGAGTCAAATTACTTATATCTTCATCTATATGAAGAGTTATGAATGCAAATGATGTGAATTTAGAAAGACTATATTTAGACCACAATTTAGGATATGAGAATGGTCCCCATACCCCGGCAGACATCTTTCTTATAGAGACATATTGATATCTCAATCCAGGACCAATTGAATTTGGATTGTCAGACCAGGCACCTAATTCTGTACGCCCTGATTCTATTGCTTTATTAAATGACCACTTGTTTTTTAATTCACCCCAAGCAGTATCAAATTCTTCATCAGTATTATAATTATATTGATTTTTTTCAGTTAATATGTTTTTAACTTTAGTTTTATTATCATCACTAAACCAATTTTCATAAGGAACAAAGTCACCAATAGAATACATTGCCTTTTCAATGTTTGAACTAATTTGTGTAGCAGTTGTCCAAACACTTGAATCTGGTGTCCATTCTTCTGGTCTTACAGTGAAGATATATTCTATACCATCACCATCTGTTCCATCTTCTCCCCAATGTGCCCAAATGACTGGTTTTGGTGCAAATGTCCAATTGGTTGTAGATGCACCAGCAGCCTTGCTTCTTGACCATACCCATTCCTTTCTTTTACCATCTTCATCTGCAATGGCCTGGGCATTATCATACCAAATTATTGATTCTTCAGTTTCATCTGATGGGTTAAGTTTATATTTATATTCATATCCATTTACTCCAGCAGACTCAATATTGTTAAAGAAACTGTTTACAGTTTCATAATCACTCAAATTATTATATTTAGGATATTTTGGTTCATCATCACTCAATGCATATATGAAGTGAATAGTCTCTCCATCAGCACCAGGTTGTCCCTTGTAACCTGTAATCCTAAAAGGTTCTGACCAAGAAATACAATCACCAGTTTCACTGAATGTACCTGTACACATCCATGCAATTGTTCCATCCACATCTTCATTGGTATCTCCCCAATAACCTATATGATTTGTCCAATCATCTGTATTTGAACTTGATTCTGATGTATTATTCTTTTTAGGTAATTGACCATCTGGTAATGCATTAGATTTAAATGGTTTACTAAAGTCTGAAGCATTTAATCCCAATGTTGGTACACCAGTCACATTCCAAAATCCTTCATATCTACCATAACTTGAATAATTATTTGGTTTTACAGGAATGGCGGCTTCACCCTCCATATTACAATAGACAATAAAATCTCTTGTTCTTATGTTGAACTTACCCCAGAGTTTAGGTTCACTGAATGGTTCCCAAACCCTCTTACCATTGTCACCTGGTTTACTTTTACGGATAGACACCCATTCAAATGGTCTATACTTATCAACACCTGATGGGTTGTCTGCCCATTTTTTATCTTCAAAAAAGTTTATAAACCTATTCCAAAGGTCATTCCAATCAGTATCACTAATGGTTTCTGATTGTGTAAATTTAGTATGAACTTCATCCTTTATAGTATCAGTAAACCAATCTTTATTAGGATAGAAATCCTCAAATTGATATACAATTTGATATAGACTATTCAATTGAGTATCATCAAATGTGATATTTGGATTGTCACTATTTACAAGAGGATTATGAGATGTTGCAAAGAAAATATACTCGACACCATCACCATCTGTACCATCCTCACCCCAACGGGACCAGATAGAAGGATCGCCATATTCCCACTCATCTTCTTCACTTTTTCTATGCCTTGACCATATCCATTCTATTTTGTTTTCTTCACTGATACCCTGTGGGTTGTCATACCATGTTATTGAATAAGACTCATGCTTATAATGTCCTTCAGCATCTGCCTGATCAAATATATCTTTTCTGTCTTCTTTGGTAGTATCATCATCATTAACTATCCAAGGACAATCCTCATTATCTAAAACATATTTATTAACCAATGCATAGATATATTGTGTGTGTTCACCATCTTCACCTGGTTTGCCCTGGTCACCTGTGATTCTCATAGGTTTTGACCAGGAGATGTTTGAACCAAAGTCATCACCATCTTCCTTAAATCTACCAGTTGATACCCATTTGATCATCATTTCAACACCATCTGGATAATCTGAAGGTTTTACATCATTGTTGTCATCTTCCCACATACCAATATGCTTATCCAGATCACACCAATCAGAACTAGAAGCCCTATATGTAAATTCATTTGGATTATCTTTGTTGACAAGTTTATTATTAATAATGCCCCACCTTCCTTCTCCATCCGGGATTCTGTCTGGTTCCACACCTTCTGGTAAGTTACAATAAACTGTAAATGTCATTGCTGTGACATTATAACTTGCCCAGAGTTTTGGTTCACTGAATTCTCCCCATACTTTTTCTTTTGTTCCTTCAGGAGTTGATGATTTACGGATAGACACCCACTCAAATGGTTCTGATGCTTTTGTTCCCATTGGATTGTCTGTCCAACCTTTATCAAAACCAAATTTAGTCACCCATTTGGAATTAAATTCCTCTTCATTAAATGCTTCACCAAGTTTATCTTGAAGAATTTGTTTAACCCTCTCCCTTTGGCCTTCTTTGTTAAACCAACCCTCACCAGGATAAAAATCATCTATGTTATAATAAATAACTTTTTCAATAGAAGTAGGATTACTTATGCCTATTCGTGGATCGAGTGATTTCTGTCTTTCTTCATCATAAAAAGCAGCATTTATGTCTTTTGATTTTGATGTGTGGAATATATACTCTACACCATCACCATCTGTACCATCCTCACCCCAGCGGGCCCAGAGTGTAGGTTCTGAATATATCCAAGTTTCTGAATCTGATTTAATTCTTGATGCAAAATATTCTTCTTTATTGGTTTCTGATATG
>AUXO014905339.1_pt1 | contig 16108 bp, 12 predicted proteins | sample 768731 | NCBI WGS metagenome assembly AUXO01 (sample SAMN02715735, study PRJNA202380) | gut metagenome | biome: sheep rumen | host: Ovis aries | place: New Zealand: Palmerston North
ATAATTAACCTCACTTACTTTTTCATAACTGCTATACTAATAAGTAGTATAACAACCCACCCATATTCGTCAACACAGATTTATTCGTTTAGTCGTTCGTCGAAAATCTCATATTTTATCTAAAAAAATCCTTTCTTAACATACGTTTCTAAATCCGCAGCAGGTCATGCGTCCGCAGTTACTGACTCCCGATTATTCGAAATATCAATCATAACGTATACAGCTCTCCCATAAAATACTGTTCCTGAAAGAAAATGGCCTCCAGAATGTCCTCTGCTGGAATCAATTCTTTGCTGAGACTTACAATCCACTTATCTTCGTTATCATTCAGGCGGTGATATACGCCAATAACCTTTCCGGTAAATGCTTTTAACGGCTGATCCGTTCCAAATACATACACATCCTGCTCTTCTCCATCCCCGGCAAACACTCCATCCACATAACCATAATTGATGGGATATATCATCTCCGGATGTCTTGGATGAGCACTTCCAAGTGGTCTGTCAATCGTTCCACTAACTGAAGTTCCCAGCACATCGCTGTAATCCATTTCAACAATATCAGTTATATATACACGGCTGTCTTCGCCACTAATATCCTTCATATTTTTCCAGAAACGGTATCCATATTTCTCATAAAGACCTGTCTCACCCGTAGAAATGTAAATATGCTCATGCCCACCTTTTTTTGCAAGCATATAGGCATATTCCAGCAGCTTTCCCACACGTCTCTTTCCTCTGTATTCCGGAAAAGTATATACAAAACCTACCCAAGGTGTCAGTGACATATCCCGGATGTCATCCTGCTCGGCATAAATACAGAAAGCCACCAATTTGTCACCATCAACAAGAAGGAGCACTTTAGTTGATCCGCCGCATAACTCCTTTAATTTCTGATCCCGGAGCAATTCATAAAGGTATTTCCCCGCTCTCCAGTCGCTCTTTTTTATTTCTGAAAGCCAGTGATCCTTATTATCACTAGCATAAAAATCAATGATTTCCATAATACCTTTTCCCTGATCTTATAGTATCAATAGTATCTATACACATCCCTCTGCTTCTCTATAAAAATCATTTGAAAATGATCCCTATCCTCTTCTCTTTCATCACAAGGAAAGAATCTGTCTGCTCTTTCAAATGACACGCTGACATTTTTATTATTCATGTCAAAAATGTAATCATAAATATATTTCCCCTTTGACATAGCGTTTTTAATGTTAACACCATGATCAATAAAAATGTGGAAATCCTTATTCTCATTACATTTCATCAGATAAAGAACAGCCCAGCTAAAATAAAGTTTATTTAACATATGATGTCTATATTCTTCCGCAGTATTTACCCCAGTAATCAAATAGTTTCTGGCATTTTCATCCTGAAGTATAATCTTTATATTACCAATAGCTTCATATTCTTTACCATTAAAAATATTAAACTGGATTCTTTCAAAATCCTTGTATTGGCCATTAAAAATCTTCTTGTCAAATACATCATAATACTTGTCGTAGTTGTCCCACATATTGATAACTATACGGGGATTGGTATTTTTCTTAAACATATCTACCCTCTGCTAAACTCTTGCTTCTCCCCTTTTCTCCAAAGAACTCCTCAGCCAACCTATCCAGCTGTGCAGCAATCAGCGGAAACTCTTTATTCAGATCTAATGTCTTTGCTCCAATTTGGTTTCCACCCATATTAAACGTACAGTCTGGCGTTATATCTTCATCCGTCTTTGCATACAAAAGAACTCCGGCCACATTACCAGTATTATTCTTGTCCTGATTTTTCACATAAGTAAATATCTGATATACATTTCCGGAATGCAGAGAATACTTATCAAACTGCTTCTGTAATGTCCTGCCATAATACTTGGCATCTATGATTAGAATTCTTTCCTTAAGTCGCAGCATAATGTCAGTCTGCATGACCGGCAAGAATCGAATCATTGATTCGCTGTTTTCCCCGACCAGATTCCACTTGACCTGACCAGCCTTAACCTCTGACAGATAAGTATGATGTTGATGATAGTATTCCAGGATGAACTTCTCGTACAGCCTCGCCATATGATCATCGGAAAATGCAGCCATCTTATACTCACCCTTTTCAGTTGTCTGAAGCATTCCATCCAAGTTCACAGTTCCTGACCCCAGATTTCAGCCCCCAGATTTCAGATTTTAAATATTCTCTAACGTCCTCATCCTGATTTACAGTTCCCGACCACAAATTCCCTCACTTTGAAATTCGGAATGTTGCATATCGTGGCTTTATCCGTTTTTTTCCCGCATTCTGGACATAAGGTTAATACCATATTTACAACATCAACCTTTCTCTTTTATTTCATAATCTTCTCCATCAGCAATTTATAGCCGTCCACAGCATTATAAACAATATCGCTGTTAGAGATGACCTTCAATTATACTGTACACTCAATTCTTTATCCTAAAGTAGCAATATCTTCTAATTTAATACAATCTAAAATAGTTGGCGCACTTTCAAATGCTCCATTGTATTTCATTCCATCTCCTCCATCACATTTTGATAGACATTTTTTTAAGTCATCTATATTATTTACTCCAAATAACGGAAGAATTTTTTCACAAAATCTTTTGGAGGAAAGTTTTAGCCATATAGATGGCTCTTCTCTATTATTAGCATATATATATAGTGTAGGAAACCAATACTGGGAATTCCATAATTGTACTTTTATATCTAATGCTTTGAATACCTGATACAAGAATAAATCTGCTTTTGCAATGCTACTCTTTGTATATATTGGTTTATATTCTCTATTATTACATATAGAGTATCCCAATAAAGTATATTTATCCTTATTATCAGTAGTCGGTTTATATAAATTCTCAATTACATTGCTATAATGTCTAAATGTTGTATAATTATCTGCATTTTTTTGATTAGAATATCTGCCATCTTCCAAAAAATAAGTAGCTCTAAGAATACTCCCAAGACTTTCAAAATCAGATTTATGAATCAGAAATGTAGTTACACATATAAATAATTCCCAAATATGTATTTTATACATATCCAACTCTACCTCATTATATAAAATAGCTGATGAAAAGTTTTTCTTAACAGTCAACGTATTATGCATTCTTTCGAATGAATCTATTAATATATCTCCAATATTTAATTCTGTTTCATATAATACTTTTAAGAAATTAAGAAATATATTTCTCGGTTTTAACATTTCTTCAAACTTGCTAAATACTACCGAAGGATCATTCAAGTTTTCTATATAAAACCCTTTAAGCGTCTCAATATATTCATCAATAAAATCTGATGAAATCATCTTTTGCTTTCGTTCTGTTTTAGCACCTTTTAGTTGTCTAATTAAATCTTCAATTTTAAAATAATTTGTACTTTCATCTTCTAGCCAAGAGGGCATCTTACCAATTCTAGGTTTTCTATATAAAGGTTTGTTATATATATCCCTTATAAGCTTTTCGTAATTAGCTTCATATACATCTTCGTTAGATAAATCTATATAAATCCTTGATTTTATATATGTCGGTATATAAGCATGTCCTTCTTCATCATATTCAGTCACAATAGGAATAAACTTTTCCTGATTAACTTTTCCGTATAATTCTGTAGAAATTATTGTAGTTTCATCCCCCACTCCTCCTTTACGACTATTAGCCTTTTCAGTATATTGTTTATCTGATATTATCAATACCTTACTTATATCTGGATCATTTACACATTTTTCCATAAAAACATACTTATCTTGGCCATCTTTTAATTCCCATTTATCAAGAACTACGTCTACTCCATGTGAAACAAGCCTCTCTGCAAGAGGAATAACAAAATCCGACTTGTTCCATGAATATGATATAAATACTTTAGGTGTAAAATCTTCAATCATTTTAAACCTCCATCAAATCTTAGTAAGTCAAATCAACAGTTTGTTTTTTTCAGTTCACAGTTCCTATCCCCCCCGATTATTTATCAAATCTTGAAGCATCTTTTCAAATTCACTCATTTATATATACTCCATTCTTTTTATATTTATAAATAAATAACATTAAATTTAGTGTTGCAAGACCAAGTGTTTCTTAGCATTCTATTCTTTATATCCATATGCAATTTTTTTCATTACCTTTTTGTACTCTATCATTCGACAGTTCGTTTCTTTAAGTTCTTTTACTAATTCTTCATAAAGCGGATATTTTCTCTGAATCTCTTGAGGTGTTAATGTTTTATATTCTTCGCTTTCTTTATTGTTTTCATACCATTTTCGATATTTAGCCTGCCATTTAGTCAAATGAGGTCTCAGCCCTTTATTTAATACATCTCCTGTTAACTCAACTAAATTATCACTACTATCTAATTTTTCAACTGGAATATCTTTTAGCAATTCACGTGCTATACCAAAAAAAGCGTACCAAGAATTATATACCTCATCTATTACATCAAATTGCTCATCATACTTTAATCCAATTTTCCTTGTATTTAGTTCCACCCATAATTTGTATGCAATTTCCTGATCTTTTTTATTATATTTTAGTGTTACCGAGTTAGTTCCAATTCCTAAAACCACCCTATCAATTGAAACTGATTGTTTTATAGAATACTTTAATATTCCCTTCCACAGCTTAACAACTCCATATACTCCTAACATAATTATAGCTATAATTATCCAATTAATTTTAATTGAAAAAAGGTACCATTTATCTACCGAAAATCGTATTATATCCATGTGCCTTCTCCTAATTATAATTATTTTTCATCTGTAATCTTGAATTATTTTTTTTATTTTTCAATGTAATTCTATCATTGAATGCAGTGTTAATTATTTTATCAAAATTACTTATTGCATAATTCCATGTATAAACCTTTGCATAACCAGATTTAACGTTATCCCCAAGCCTTGCAGGTAAAAATCTTGTATCAATATTACAATCTGCAGTTAACGGAAACTCTGGCAACAATATGCAAACCAATCCAGAACATCCATTCACGCTATCTCTAAGTCCTGCGTATATTTCCCAATCAACATGTTTACGTTTCCACGTATTCAGTCCACATAATACAATTATTACCGAAGAATCACTCACTTTATCTTCTCTAATTAATCTTTTTATATATTCATCACTGTTATCAGGCTCATATTCTCCATTATAAACAGACTTATTTATTATATTATTGCTAAGATGAAAATCTATATAATCTTTATACTTTTGATCATCCCGATGATAAAAGCTTATAAAAACCTTATGTTTAGTTCTTGTAAAATAATTATTTCCGTACATTATAAATACTTCTCCTTGTCATTATTTGTTCTACGTGTTAGCACTTTTTTAAGTGCCTGTAAGTTTTTCACAGTCATTATACCACTCAATATTGTAATTATTCATATCAAAAACGCAATATATAGTGTTTAATATACAATCATTATTCATAATTCTTTCTGTATGTATTTCCTTACAGAATTTTTCATCATATGATCCATGTATAGAGGATTATCTTCTAACTCTCTAACCAATTCTCTCCTATCTTCTTAAAGATATTTATTGTTACATGTATTGCAATTAAACAACTCAATGCAAAAATTGAAACATCTTTATTTTCAATAACAAATCCATACAACCATATAACAAATCTAATAATTGCCCAAACTCCCACAAAAAAAACTGAGCGTATAATCCAATGAACCGCACTTCCTTCTGCTTTTCCTAATACTATACCTCTTTTCATAAGTTCGCCTGTCTTTTCATATGCAAAATAATAAGCAACAATATCAATCAATATCATAATTAGATATTCATAAGTCCAATCAAGTGGTAATCCAAGTGGATCCACTATAAAAGCATATAGATTTTTAAACATAATGCGCCTCCAAATTCCATAGTATTTGAAACGTACAAATAAAACTATTAATATAGTAACATAATAATAAATCAGTAAAATTATAAATAATTTTACCATGGAGGCAAAAAAGAATTGCCGCACATTTGCGTCAATTCTTTTTCTTATACAAATTCATATTTTCTTGTAACAAATTAAACATATCTTCTCTTACCTTCTGTGGTGCAACCACTTCAGCAGACTTCAAACCCGCTAGCCATCCAAATAATATAATTGAAGGAACAACTGAAAAAGTAACTAACAGCATATCTTTAGAATCTTCAGATATAGTAATTCGTTTTCCAAACTGATCTATAAAAGCTCCAATCAAGAATTGCGGAATTCTTACAGTCATTATCTGTTCTTTTCCCGAAAACATTCCCATCCGTCTTGAAACGTATGTATTTGCATTAAAACTTCGGTACTGTGTTTTCCCTTCCCTAGGTGTATCAGACAACTGGATATTATCAAGCTTATCTACTCTGTAATTTCTTTCATTAAATGCATCCCCTGTTTTTTTCACGTCATAACCATATAAATAATATCTATCATTAGCCCATATCAGTGCCCAAGGGTTCATGTTATATCTATGTTCTGATTTTTTTACTAACTTTTTGTTTTTATTCCAAGCCATATAATCAAAGCTTATTTGAACCCCTTTTGTTAAAGCCTCCTGAATTATATTTACATTATAAAGGATTTTCTTATTCTCCGCTTTCGCAATATTAACACCAAGTACACTTCGATCCATTTCTTCAGCTTCATATGTACTCATCGTGCTCTTTAGCTTATCAATCATCTTTGTCGCAATACTTTTTTCGATAAAATTAGATGCATTGATAGAATCAATAATGAGTTTAAACTCTTCTTTTTCTAATAGTCTATTTCCTATAAAATAGCGTGCATTTCTTCCTCTACTAGAAATGATATCTACACCCAATTCATTTTTTAATTGCTTGATATATCTAAGAATACTGTCCTCACTACAATAATGCCCCTCTGATTCCATATAGGTAAGTATATCCTGCATAGAAATTTGATGCTGCTCATCTGTGTTTTTTATTAGTATTTTATATAATGCAAGAACTCTGTTTTTACTAAAATCACTCATAACAGCCTCCACTTTCACTCTAGGTAACTTATTATTATTTTACTCTACATGTAATTTTCAGGTACCCTTTACCTTCTCTCAGAGCTTTTTTATATCCTCACATCTGGATACAACTCCTTTAAATAAGGCAGCAACGCGTCACATATTTTTTTACTCCACTCAGCATGGAATTTTGCCATACGAGTCCAATCAGTTTCATTTGTGATACTAACGCCATTTAATGTATATGAAATAAATGAAGCCTTGATGTTTTCTCCTCTATCCCAATACAACTCGACTCCAAGCTTTCCTTCTATTTCTGATTTATGCTGAACCAATAGATCATATGCCTGCTTATTCAAATCTCTGTTTGACTTTCCCATGTAGAAATCTATTCGCGCCAAGTCATAATTTGCAATACAGCTTACATTAAATCCACTTATTCCAAACCATCCAGATACCCAGTTATCCTTACTAGGATGAACGTTACTAAACGAACCATTTTCTCCCTGCTCAGCCTGTATAATAGGCAATGCAAAAGTCCAATAACGTCTTCTTAATTCGAATCTAGCTGCCTCACTTTTAACAGCTTTTTCCTCAGTTTCCTGATCTTTTAAGTAGAAAACTAATGTCTCCGGATTAAGCCCATATAATTTAAAGACTCTTCTTAAAACAGAAATCTTCTGTTGGGTTGATAAACCTGTAAGTAAATAAATTCCTGATGCTATTTCCGAATTAGTATTATATGCATTGGGTTTGGTAGAAACATGCGTTGATAATTCAACATTTGCATCTTCTTCAAAAGCAAGTCTTGTTAAGACTGAAGCATCATCAGAATAAAGCATTTTGAAAACCTTTACATACATATCAGTCCAGCTTTCAGCAGGTTGTTCAGCATTTTTAAATGAAAACCTTGCAATTAAACATCCTGTTAAATCAATATCTTCATCAGCTAACGTAACAGACTCTAGTTGTTTTTCTACAGGCTTATAATCTGTTTTAGGATAAGCCCATATGGTTAACGCTTTTTCAACCATTCTGTCACTTCGCTCTTCAATTTCCTCAAGTGTCCACTTATCCTTCTTTGCAATTTCTATATTCATACGGATTCCACTATTTGAGAATCCATTCTCTGCATCTCTTTTCTCTAAAAAAGTATTATTAGAATATGTGCTATTATATGCAGTTAATGTGAGATTACCTAATCGATGAAGCCATTCCTCATGAATCAACTTAAAATCCTGCCCCAAAGCTTCCTCCCAAGCTGGAGTAAGATGTTGAGGCATAATATGTTCTATTGTATATTTTCCTGAATCAATTCTCTGGTATACATCTTTAATCTCATCAGTGCCCCCATTCTCATAGCGCTCAAACAAATATGTCTTATATCGCCCCCGCATCTTATATACTTGTTTTTCTGCAAGGGCCTGACTAAACTCAGTATCCGTTGGAAAACGTCCACTTTCTTTCTTGATGGAAAGAACATACTTCAACTTTTCTACATATGATGCTCCTTCTAACTTAGTAATATCACGATCTAATAAAAGGAATATCTTATTCAATGCATTTGTTGCTACATCACAGATATTTCTTCTAAACAAATAATTTTCAATTATATTACATATCTGGCGAACATCCTCAATAGATAATTCTTTCTTTTTATAACGATCCAACACCACAAGATAAAATGGTCTACAAACAACCGTCTCTAAATGATTCAGACGCGCTATACTTGCATTCACTACTTCATCATCAAAGTTAGCATTTAATAACACTGAATAATTCTTTGCATGATATAAAAGATCCTGCAAAAGCTCTTCAGTCTTTAAATGGCCATCTTGCACATATACCTTAAAAACAGGATACACTTTATCAAGTGAAGGAGTTTCAAGTTTTTTCATACTAAGATAATCTCTAACAAATGTACTTACATCTGCATTATTATCGCTTTTTGTCAAAGTCTCAATCTTTGACCAATACTTCTTATAAAATTCTTCTTGCTTTTCTCGCTTCAATCCCATAAGAATATAGTTACGAATTTTATCTCCTTCAGTAAGATCAACTCCTGTAGAGTTTAAACTTTCAAAAATAAGCTGAGGGTTATCTTCTGGATTAACTGTAATATTGATAACCATTAGCTTTTTGATTGCATCATATAATTGATCTACAATACTTCCGAAGAAATGCATCTTCCTGTCATTTGTAATTACACGGATTAAATCATCATATAACTGACGACAATTATCTTTCTTCCAGGAATAGTTTCTTTGATAAACTGGTATTATAAATCGTTTATCAGAACCTTCCAAATACTGTACTAATCTAATTGCCTTTCCATCCATAGTATTCTTCCTTCCTTATACAAAAAACTTGAGTCACCTCAAGTTCAAAGTTTCTGCCCAAGATTTCCAGTTTTTTGTCCCAACATGGTCTATTACTAATAAACTGCATTATCAAAAGTTTGTTCAACGTACGCTGTCCATTCTTTTATTGTCTTCTTTCCCGCCAAAGATGTCGAATCAACATATTTCATTATTAATTTAGCTAACATCTGATGCAATATTCTTAAATCACCACGTTCTTCTGATCGAAAAAAATTTCCATCATGAACAAAATCGTTTCTTAAATCATATTTATCTCTTATCATTACACCAAGATCTTTTTTCGAAATCCCAGTTATTTCAACCAATCTTGGCCAAATTATAGATAATCTTAGCTTCTTTTCGTTTTTACCTTCAGTCAGCAATGATTCTGCAGCAGAAAATAATAACATATATGACAATGTTGTATCCTTATAGTTTTCCTCTTGTTCAAGCGATTTTTCGAAAAGCTCCAGTGCATTTGCAAACTTCAGGTATAATTTATCAGTATTCTTATCCCAAATAAATATATTAACCAACTTATCAAAAAGGGCTTGTGACTTATTATCCTTTAAAAAGTCCAAGGAGTACTTAAAATTAATTAAATTCCACCAATTACCGTACCCGTATTGCCAACTTTCCTCACCAATAATAGCCACATGATAATTATCCTTATACCAATTAGAAGCCATCTCAAAAATTTCTTCGTCTGTCTCATCGTAAAAGATTATTAACTTTAAAATTTTAAAGATAAGTTTTGATATATACGCTGCATTGAGATAAACATTATTATGAATATTCTCAACTTTCATCACTAACAAAGGGTACCCCATAAAGTCCTTCGAACGACTTCTCTTTGTATGTTCTATAAACATTTTGATTTCAAACTCATCATACCCTGTTATTCTTACAATTTTACTAATTTTATCTTCTTCATCTCCAGTTATAAAATTATAATTCCCGAAGCTAATATCTTCTTTTAATCTGCCGCAATTAAAAGGTATTAATAAGTAATGTGTTTTCTTATTTAGTTCTAATGTCTTTTCAATATCCTCTATTAGCTGTGATCCTCGATTTTGCGCAATACCATCACGTTTAAAATCACCTGAAAGGAACCGTTCAACACAATTAAACATTATGTCATCACAATATAGTTTGTTATCCTTTATATGTACATAAACGGCAGAAATTAGATTACTATACACTTTATCATCTAAGTCCAACACTTCTCTCTTGCTCGATTTCATATAATTCCATGCCTGGTTATATAAAGAATCTACATCATTCTCTTTCATATTTATTTCACCCCTAACGCTTTAAACACAGTATCCTCAGCGCTCTAATAGAGCACCTTCACAGTTCCTGACCCCAGTTCATTGGTGTCAGCTCCATTCCATGAAATTTTATTAAACTCTTTTCTCCAGCTTTTGGCGTTCTCAGAGAGAACGCCAAAGGCTTCTACTATTTCATATTTAAAATCTTTAATATGCTCCACGCCTTAATTATTTACTACTTTCTTTTCAATCGAAGGCATTATATTGAGCAGGCTCTGATAACTATCCACATCATGATAAACCACATTATCTGTAGATATCTCATTAAACAGCTTACGAGCACATGATATCTTAGCTTTTTCAATAGGTCTAAGTTGCATACTTTCCATCGTACCCTTTGTTTCAGCTATAAAGAAGATATGTTTAACCGTCCCCTCATTAAATGCTATTGCCCAGTCAGGACTGTAATTACCAACTGGCGTTGGTATTGAGAAGCCCTTCGGTAGTTTTGCATATACACATACTTCCGATGCTCCATCAAGATCCTCTGCAAACTGACGCTCAATACTCTTATCTGCTGTACCGTCTGTAAATACATACGGTTGGATATGTTTCTCAGCTTTAAATGCTTTATCTATTGTCGTATGCTTCTCAGCTGTAAATATAGAACTGTCATAGGTTCCTTCAAGCTGATCATAAGAAATATGCTCAACTATCATTGTAGCCTTTTGTTCTTTTATCAGTCTTATAACCTTTGTGATAAACTCCTCTGGGTTATTCTTATACATCGAAAATGTTGCTTTATTTATTCCTTTCAGAATCGCTGCTACTGTTCTTCGAGTTAAAACTGTAGCTTCTGCTACTTTTCCAATCAGATCATATTTAATCTGGCTGGTTTCAGAATGCCTTAAAACTGTTGTATTAGATTTAACTCCTTTAAAGGAATCTCCTGATTTTATCGCATCTGCTGACATATCATCCTTTTGTTCAGAAACGGATGTTGTGTACTGAAGCTGTGAAACAAACAGATTCTCATCTATCGATTTGATAGATTTATCTATCAGCTCCTGACTATCAAAGGATACCGTATAAGCATATTTATGATTGATATATCCCCATAAAGTCTGAAATTCCTTCTTGTAGAAGTTTTCATTTAGATTATTCTCTGTAATCTTGGTTTCATTTCCATCAGCTATCATCTCGTCCAGAATCTTCTCATTGAATACGCTCTGAATCAGCTTGTGGATTCCTTCAGCGTATGCAACAAGATGCTCTGGCAATGGTGCTAATGTATTATTCTCCAGATCAATGTGATACTGTTCAGTTACCCGATCATTTCCATCCATTGAAACATAGTCGTTCTTGATGAGATATTGATAGATCATAGTAGCCTGCTGCTGTGTGATCTTCTCTGGCTTCCCATCCACAATAATAGTCTTTCCTTGGAAATAATCCACCGATGCCTTTCTTGGACGTTCATACAAATCCGTCTTAATCTGCTTCTGAAGATCGGAAACAAAATCTTTATAGCTTTCACTAGCAATAACGGTAAGCTTATTTATCTTATGAACAGAGGATATTCCAACTCTCTGCTCATCCATTCTGAATCCGCTCTGATCAACACAGAGTCTGAGTCCACGCCCTACCTCCTGACGCTTTCCAGTAACACTGTCACTATGTTTTAATGTGCATATCTGGAATACATTGGGATTATCCCAGCCTTCCCTCAGCGCCGAATGTGAGAAGATAAATCTTGTAGGTTCTTCAAAGCTGAGCAGTCTTTCCTTATTCTTTAAAATAAGATCATATGCTGAAATATCATCAGATATATCACTACCTCTTTTTGTGACACTATCTATAGATCTTCCTTTTTTATCAATACTAAAATATCCTTTATGGGTATCATGTACATCTATGGATTTGAGATATTTCTGATATGGAGTATCAAACAAGGTAATATAATCATTTACAATTTCTGTATATTCCTGTTCAAATATCTTTCCATATTCTCCAACGACTTCTTCATCTTTTTCTTCATCATATTTACGGTATTTATCCACTTTATCTATGAAGAATAATGATAATGTTTTAATTCCTTTTTCAAAAAGAGCTTCCTCTTTTTCCAGATGAGACTTTATAGTTTCTCTTATCTGAATCCTTCTCATATCTTTTTCAGATATGTCACGTACAACGTCACCTCTCTGTATTATTTCGCCATTAACAAATGTAAGCGTTCCAGAAATCGGATCTATACTAGAAACACGATACCCCTTATACTGCTCCATCTCATTAGAGAGCTCATATAAATTATCATCAACACTTACAATTCTTGTCTCACGGTTGATAGATTTGTTATAAGATATTTCAAATTCTAACCGTGCCTTCGGTGCATGTTTCGGAGAAACAATAATATCTTCCAGGAATAAGTATTTATCTGTACCTCTGAAATTTTTAACCTGGAATCCCTTTACCTCAATCTTCTTAACTAGCCGCTGATTGTACGCATCTACTGCATCAAGGGCATATACCAGATTATGATGCTTGACATGTGTCGCAGAATAATTCAGCGTAAAAAGTGGATTAAAGTTTTTAAGAGCTTTTTGTGTGGCATCACCACCCATTTTCTGTGGTTCATCAAGAATAATTATAGGATTATTCGCCTTAATAACATCAATAGGCCTTCTACTGCCAAACTCATCACGTTTATCATATATGATACGGGCTTCTTTACTCTTTCCGCCTTCCTTCATGGAAGTGTTAAACGCCTGCATATTGATGATCATAACATTAATGCCTGAATTACTGGAAAATGAATCCAATTGATTCAAGTTATTACTGTTATATACAAAGAATCTGGCTTTTTTGCCATAGTATTCCATGAAGTGATCCTGAGTAATCTCAAAAGATTTCTTAACCCCTTCACGTATAGCTATGGACGGAACCACAACAATGAATTTAGACCATCCATATCTTTTATTTAGTTCAAACATTGTCTTGATATAGCAATAAGTCTTTCCAGTACCAGTTTCCATTTCAATATCAAGTGAACATGCTCCAAGGCTTTCAACAAGTGCCTCAGAAATCATTACATTATTGTTCTGCTGAACTTCTTTGATATTTGATAATAAAACATCAGAAGAAATCATCAGACTCTCATTTCTGAATCCTGATTCATCAAATTCATCAGTAATTCCATCAGCCACTTCTCCATCATCTTTGATGAATGACATCTGTGAAAACTCTTTCTTTTCCTTTATATTTCCAATATCTCTTCGATATGAAACAATGTTCTGATATGGTTGTCCTTTGAAACAATTCACTACACTTTCAACCGCATCAGTCTGGTACTGTTGTATTTTAAAATTAAATTTCATATTACAGCACCTTCCTTATCGTATCTGGACTCATAGCCGCAAATATCTGATCAAAATTTGTAGCAACACTATCGTTTGCCATAGAGTTGTCTCTGAATACCGCATAATATGGCTTCTTCTTAGCAACGGCTTTTACGGTTTCTTCTGTAACATCTGCGTCAAAACAAGCAATCAAAAAACCATCTGCAACATTGAATACTTTCCTTCCTGCAACTTCAGTTTCTTCAATCTTGCTGGATAATAGAACTCCAAGATCAAGCATAACCTGGAATAAAAGATCTTCTGGAGTACGATCCTCCTTAATATTATCTGCATAATCATCAAACAAGGTTTGTTGTGTTTCATCAGGTTTATAATACACATCCTTCATATTCGATGAATCCAACTTAAAAACTCTAAATCCATTATCTTCACATTTAATGCCATCCGAAGCTCGTCGTATCCTTTCTTTTCCAACTTCGCAAATATTTACCAGTCCATCTTTATATGCATCTGTTTTTTCTTCTGTTTTTTCAGGAATCTGAACCATAATATACTGTAATTTACTATTATCTTCCGCATTAATTTCCATAACAGCTTGAGCTGTTGTTGCAGAACCAGAAAAGAAATCCATAACCAAGCAATCCGGTTCCGAATATAGCCTTATACATCTTTTTATAAGTTCAACAGGTTTAGGATATGTAAAATAAGATTTTCCGCCAAAGAGTTTTTTTAACGATTGCGAGGCATCTTGAGAATGTCCCACTTCATTATATTTCCAGATAGTCATCGGAGTAATCCCTTGTTTGACTTCTGATAGAAATCTTTTTACTCGAGGAACATTGTTACCGTCTGCACCAAACCAAATACGATTATCATTTATCATCTCTTGAAATCTTTCCTTTGTGTATAGCCAACAACGTCCATTTGGTGGTAATATCTTTCTTCCATTAGGTGTTGTTATCTCATACACTTTTTCAGGAATAGCTGGTCCAACAGTTGAATTATCACTTTGCCATACCCCTCTAGGATCATTATCAGGATTAGAATATCTACTATCACTTTCAGAATTTCTAGGTAATCCATTACACACTGTCTCATCTATATTTTTTGCATAACACAATATATAGTCATGACTTTCCGAAAAATGTTTCTTTAAATTTACTGGAGCAAATGCTCTCTCCCATATTATCTGAGCAATAAAATTACGTTCACCAAAAATCTCATCTAGCATTTTTTTTGCATTGGCCATTTCATGATCATCTATTGAAACAAAAATCACACCTGATTCTTTGAGAATATTTCTGGCAAGTTTCAAACGAGGATATAACATATTAAGCCAATCTGTATGAAAGCGACCATTAGTATCAGTATTTTTATATAAACGATTTCCATCCTCATCTATATCTCCACTTATACCAACATAATCGCTTAACGAGCTCGAAAAATCATCACTGTAAATCATATCTCCTCCTGTATTATATGGAGGATCTATATACAAAATCTGTATTTTATTCAAATATGTTTCTTGAAGGAGCTTTAAAACCTCTAAATTATCTCCTTCTATATAAACGTTTCTCGAATTTTCAAAATTTAAAGACTCATTTTTATAAGGTCTTAATGTCATATTTGAGCTACTATTAACTAACATACCAGCCTTATTCTTGTCAGGCCATGTAAATTGATATCTTTCATCTTTTCCTTCAACCACAGAGCATGCAATCTCCTGTCTAAGAACATCAGCATCTATTGCTCTCACGACTTCTCCATTTTCATTGATAGTTTCTGTTACAGCATTCGGAAACATTTTTGATAATACCTCATAATTCTTATCTGCTATATTATCCGTTCTCATATCTAGCTTATCCATTTCTACATCTCCTCCAATTTCTTCTGATATTCTTTTATTTCCTGATGCAACTCAAATTTCTTTTTAGATTGTGGCTCTTTACGTGCCATCCTTTCCAGCTTATCTATCTGTTTCAGTATCTTCTCCTTATCAGCCTCGATACCTATTTGTTCCTGTAAACTCTTACCTTCAGTAGCATGAATTCCTGAAACCTGTGACACAAGATTTTCCCATACTGATTTCATATCCAAGCCACTTAATTCCAGATTTATATCTGTCTCATTCTGCCACTCAGATCTCAGTAGTTTTGTTTCATAA
>AUXO016720651.1_pt1 | contig 16103 bp, 13 predicted proteins | sample 768731 | NCBI WGS metagenome assembly AUXO01 (sample SAMN02715735, study PRJNA202380) | gut metagenome | biome: sheep rumen | host: Ovis aries | place: New Zealand: Palmerston North
TCTTTTAAACCTAACTTATTATAATAAAGAAGATTTTCTCTAACATTAGCTTCAGCTAACATTAATCTTTGTATTTCTTCTTGAGTTAAATTATTCATTAAATATTCAAAGTCAAAATTACTAATACCATAATCTTTTATATAATCTATCATTTTTCACCATTCCTTCTAGCTTTCTTAAATACACTATTAAGAATAATGTTATTAATAGTATCATAATTAGTAAATGAATACTTCTTAACTGTTTTTTTATCAATTAATTGTTTTAAAATATTTTCAAGATTTTCAACTTTAATTAAATTAAAATCATCTTTTCCACTTTTAAAATAATTAAACATATTAACTTTATGACTTAATAATACACTTATATTATTAATTATAATTGTAGGATTAATAGTTAATGTTTTATGACATCTATTAATTAATTCTTTAGGTTCACATCCAAATTCATGACAATATTGAATTGTATATTTAAACATTTCATAGTTTTGAGACATGAATAAAGGATTTCTCTTTATTAATAACTTATAATTTATTTTAAATTCTTTTAAAGCATCCATGATTTGTAAGTAATCATCATTTCTAGGTTTAAAATAATCATTAACTCTATCAATAAATACACTCATATTATAATTTAATAATATTTTTAAAGAATCAATATCTAATCCATCTTCTTTAGTAGTTAATGATTCAACTACATATTTAATAGCACTTGGAGATGAATATAATAACAATACTACTCTTAATACTGCATTTTCTTTAGGTATTAAGTGTAATACTCCACCATCTTCTGCTTTATTTTGTTTAATAGTTTCAAATGTACTATATATTAAGGTAGAATCCATTTCTCTAAGATCTTTAATTAAGAAATTAGGTAATGTTCTATAATCTAATTCAAATTTATTAAGTATTTCTTCAATCTTTTCACTGAATTCTTCTGATTCTTCTATTTCAATATTAAAATCTTCAAATTCAATATCAGGTGGATTAAGAATCTTTAAATTATGTTCATTAATATATTTATAAATCTTAATCATATTATTTTCATAATTAGATTCATCATATTCATGGGCAATAGATTCAATAAAATCGAAATTTTTAATTAATTTGTGATTATCTAATCCGTTTTTTAATTGAGTTAAGTTCTTATCAATTTCTATATAATTTTTAGCACCTGGAACTTTCTTATTAATAATCTTTAATAGATTTTCTTTAAAAGTATCAAATGCCTTTTCATATTCTTTATTAATCTTAACAAATAAATTATAGTTTCTTTTACCAACTAAAAGATCTCTTAATTGAACTATATTCTTTTTAAAATTAATATCATCTATCTTTGCATCAGTGATTACCTTATCAATTATGGAATCAGGTACATCACAAAGATTATCTATATTTTTTTCTAGCATATCTGCTATATCTACTAAATTTATACCATCAATAATAATTTCATCTTGATCTACACTAGAGATATTATTATTCTTAAATTCTATAAATTTATATAGAATCTCTTTCCCTTCATCCATATTATCACCTTTTTATTCTTTTATTTTTTATCTTGATTTAACATCTTCTTCAGCTTTAGGTACAAATTCTAATGAATCAGTATAATTATATTCACCAATGATACCCATGATTATAGATTTATATTCTTCATCTTTAGCTGAAATAGTATTATAACGATACTTCTCTACTTGTTCTTTTAACATGTAAGCAAGCATAGTTTTCTTTCTATTCTTATCAAATTCAAATTGATCAATATCTTCTGCATTTGTAACAACAATATCATTAATTGATTGATATTCAACTTTTCTAAGTTTATTTATTTCACCAGAAATAATTCTATTAGCTTCTGCTATAATTACTTCTTTTTGTTCAATTTGATTACCAAACATATTCTTTAAGTTCTTTAAATGTTTCTTAGATTCAGTTTCTTCATATTTTTTATATTCTTGTCCAAGTAACATTCCAAGAAGAACATTATTTACTAATGCTTCTGAATGATTACATGTTTTAGCAATTTCTTTAGCATATAAACTAACAAAATCTAATTTAATTTTTAATTTATTATCTTTAATGTAATCCAATATTGCATCTTTAACGTCTGGATAATCTTCAACATAACTATACATATATACAGTACTTTGAGTTATTTCAGGATCTAATTTAGAAGTTTCAAGATTCATTTCATTAAGCATTCTAAAAGCTACTACTTTATCTATACCAGATACTCCAAGTGTACTAATAAAATTAAAGAAACTATTAGTATCAGTAAAAGTTTTATCTAATTTCTTTTTAGTTAATAAATCAGCATATTGAGAACATTTAGCAATAGTAGCATCAAAGTTATTTAAACGTTCATTAATAACATTTAAGAAATCTTGAATACTATTGAATAGTTTAACTCTACCAGTTTCTGATTCTAAATCAATAGTTTTAAAGTAGTCACTAGGAACATCAATGGCTTTAACAATTCTATAAAGTTTAGTAAGTGGTTGTTCAGACAAGTCTTCTATAGTTAATGTATTTATATCTTTGCTAAATAGAGTTTGAAGGTTTTCTATTTTTTCAAGTTCAGTCTTTTTACTGGTTTCACACCCCTTAGCTCTATTTTCTATTGCACTTAGAATATTAACTATACTCTCATTATTCCTTTTCATATTAACCACTTTCCTACTATATAAAGTATAACATAATACATTTGTTTTAATCAAGGAAATATAACAATAAAAGGTTATTGAAGCAATTAATAACATGTGTTAAGATTTAAACGTAAAGGAAGTGAATGTAATGAACTCATCAACAGTAAAATTATTCGATGAAGATAACAATATAACTGAAAACTTTACTGAAACAGTCGAATTAGTACTAATGGGTGTTCATGGTGATAAATACTATGACACAGATGAAGAATTACAAGATACTAGACTACTTCAAACTGTTTCCGAAGAAGAAGTAAAAGAAGAACCTAAGAAGAAAAAAGAAAAGAACAAAGTAACTATTTTAGACTTTGTACCTGTTCTATTCTTTATGTTAATGACTGTTCTACTATGTGTAGGTGGTTATATGTTCTTAGATAAATTTGATTTAACTTCAATAATTGGAGGTTAATATGAATAATAATGAAGAATTAACTAATTTAGATAGTATAATTGAGATTAATCCTGAATACACTATGGCCAAAAAACAAAAAAATGGTCTTTTTTTATCACAAGAGCAAGTAGAAATTTTAGAAGAAAACAATATTGACTATTTAAAGTGTAAATCACTACAAGAATTAATTTATACTATTGAACAGTATATTAACGACGAAAATTACGATGTTTTGAACAATTTACTTGACGTTTTACAAGAAAGAAATTACTATCAAAATTACAAATGATTGTTGATAAACAATAAAATTATGCTATAATTTTATTAATAAACAATAAATCGGAGGTGTAATATGAAAATTATTGTAAGATTAGACAGAGTAATGGCTGATAGAAAAATTAGTTTAAACGAACTAGCACAAAATGTTGGTATTACTCCTGCTAACATGAGCAATTTAAAAACTGGTAAAGCTAAAGCAATCAGATTCTCAACATTAGAAAATATTTGCAAGGTTTTAAAATGCCAACCTGGAGATATTTTAGAATACGCTGAGGATGAAATGGATAATTTATTATAATATGAAAAGATATTATATAGATTTTGATGGAGTAATACTAGATACTATACCTGTTTATAGATTAATGTATTCTAGATATCATTTAGAAAACGAAAATAATTTATTTAGATATTTAAATATATCTGATGTATTTTCCACAAAGAGACAAATAAATAATTCAATAAATATATTGAGAGAAGTACAGGATAAGATTCAAATACATATTCTATCTAAAGTTAATAATGACTATGAAGCTAGAGTAAAAAGAGATTTCTTAAAGAAAAATGGAATAAATATACCATTTATAGCAGTACCTCAATATGAAAAGAAATCTAACTATGTTAAAGATATAGATAAAAATACAGTACTAATAGATGATTTACAAGCAAATATAGACGATTGGATGTCTTGTGGTGGCACAGGTCTTCTATTAAAAGAAAAGGATATTAAACATTATCATTGTATTAAAGATCTACAAACATTATTAGAAGCAAATTAAAAGAGTAGTTACCTACTCTTTTTATCTTGGAAAAATATCAAATTCACTTGGAACTGGACTTACAAATTCAAATGTATGATTCTTTAAAGGATGTTTAATCTTTAAATATCTATGATGTAAACACATTCTTCTTAAAGGATTCTTAGTAGATCCATAGTTCTTATCACCAATAATTGGATGACCCATATCAGCTAAAGCAACTCTAATTTGGTTCTTTCTACCAGTTCTAATAGTTACTTTTAATATTGAATAATTCTTACTAGCTTTAATAGTTTCAAAATCAGTAATTGCAAGCTTCCCATGTTCTTTATCAGTTGCATATGTATGTAATGTTTTATTTTCAGTTAAATATTGTTTAATAGTACCTTTTTTTTCTTTAACATTTCCTTCAACAATTGCATAGTATTCTCTAACATCACAATAATCATTCCATGCTTCTTGAAGCGCTCTTTTAATCTTTTCGTTTTTAGCAAAAACTACTACGCCAGAGGTATCTTTATCAAGTCTATGAACAATAAAGACTTTTTGATTCTTCTTATGTAAATAATCATATACTTCACTATATAAAGTATCCTTCTCATGTTTATCGGTTTGAACAGTTAATACATGAGCTTTTTTATTTACTACAAGTAATTCTTTATCTTCATAAATGATATCTAATTTCTTTTTAATCATATTAACCCTTTCTATTTATATCTTTTAAATTAATATTAGTTCTTCTTCATCTCGTCAACTATTATAAAGACTTAACACCAAAAAGTAAATTACTTGTTTTTTGTTTATTCCATTAGTATAATTAAAATTGATGAGGTGAAAACATGGCAGACGTTAAAGAAGAAACTAAAAAGAAAACTACAACAAAGAAAAAAACAAATAATTCAAATAAGAAAAAAAATACAAACAGAAAGAGACCAAATTCATCTACTAAAAAAACAACTCCAAAAGTTGTAGAAGAAGTAAAAGTAACTGAAGTAAAAGAAGAAACTCCAATAGTAGAAGAAGTAAAAGAAGAATTTGATCCTAAAACTGTTGAAATAGAAGAAATTGATACAAAAGAAGAAAGAGACGAAATTGCTGAATCAATTATTGAAGATAATAAAAATGAAATTACTGAAATTAAAGAAGAAGTAATTGAAAAAGAAATAATTTCAAGCAAAGATAGAATGACAGATGCAGGAATTGTTATTGTAGTAATTGGTTTATTCATCTTAGTATTAACAACATATTTACAAACAGTAATTGAACTAAGTTATCAAGAAACTAACATCTTAGTTATCGTAGCTTTATCAATTGAAGCTATCGGTGTAGCTATCATGCTAGCAGGAACATTTATCAAAAAATAGAAATCAGGATATACCTGATTTTTTTATGTATAAAATCCAATTAATTACATTTAAAAATGATATAATAATTAAAGGTGATTTAAATGGAATTCTTAAACAATATACAAGATAACTCTTTTTTAATAACATCAAATGAAATTAAAGAAAAAATACTAGATTATATAGAAGAAAATAATCTACTTTTGAATGTTAAATTTATTTCATTTAATGATCTTAAAGAAGGATTACTATATTCATATACAGATGAAGCTATATATCATGTCATGAAAACAAAAGGTATTAACTATGAAGTAGCAAAATACTATATAGATAACACTTACTATATCTTAGAAGACAACTATGATAATAAAAAAATGAATGATTTATTAGCTATAAAAAAGGATTTAAAAGATAATAATTTATTATTAAACGATAATTTATTTGTAGATTTTCTTAAATCTAAAACAAAATTATATGTATATGGATTTGATTATATAAATAAATTTAATAAATACTTACTAAATGAAGCAAGTAAATATATAGAAATAGAATATATAGATAAAGAACAAAAAGATTATAAACATTATGCTTATGAATTAGATACTATTAATGATGAAGTTTACTATGTAGCAGAAAATATAGCTAAATTAATATCTGAAGGTATTCCATTAGAAAAAATTTATATATCTAATTATTCAGAAGAATACTATTTCACATTTAATAAAATATTTAAACAATATAATATTCCGTTTAATGTTAAAACAGAAACATCATTATATGATACAGCTTTAGGTAACTATTTTATTAAAAACTTAAATAATGAATTACCTACTCTTTTAGATGAAGTCATTAATAAATTTGATGTTGAAAACAACACTTCAAGTTCAAATGCTTATAAAGCATTAATAAAAGTTATCAACAAATTTTATTGGACTACTGATTATACTTCAATTAAAGAGTTAATAATTGAAGAAATGAGAAATGAAAAAATCAAAAATACTCATTATCTACATGAAATAAAGAACACTTCTATTATTAACAATGTATTTAATAATGATGAATATGTATTCTTAATTGGTTTTAATCTAGGTTCAATACCTAAAGTTAAAAAGGATGAAGACTATATAACAGATGATATTAAACCCGATATTTTAGAAAAAACAGTAGAAACTAACACGATAAATAAGAATACGATTCTTAAAGCAATTCAAAATATTAAGAATTTAACAATTACATATAAACATATATCTACATTTGATAACTTCTACCCTTCTTATTTAATTGATGGAAACATTATTGCAAATAAAAAGATAGAATCTAATTATTCTAATTATTCAGAAGAATATAATAAATTAATATATGCAGATAAAATAGATAAGTTAATTAAGTTCAATGAAAAGAATCAATTATTAAGAGATCTTAATAATAACTACTCTATTCCATATAATACATATGATAATAATTTTTCAGGAGTAAACATAGCTAAGATACAACATGAATTAAATTCAGTAAGATGTTTTGATAACAAAACATATCCTAAATATAAATTTTCTTATTCAAATATATCTTCATATTACAAATGTCCATTTAAATTCTATATAGATACTTTCTATAAATTAAGTGAATTCGAACAAACATTAGATGCCTTTATTGGTAGTTTATTCCATAAAGTATTAGAAAAATGTGCAAATACCAATGAAGATATCGATAAAGTATATGATGAATATATAAAAACACAAAAAGATAAGGAATTAACTATTAAAGATAAATACTTTACTGAAAAATTAAGAGAAGAATGTCATTTTATAGTTAATACAATAAGAGAGCAATATAAACACACTAGTTATTCAGAAGAATTACATGAAGAACCAGTTGTCTTAGAATCTAAAGATACTGATTTAAATATCGAGTACAACATTGTTCTTAAAGGTTTGGTTGATAAATACATGATTAATAACAATGATATAGTAATCGTGGATTATAAAACCGGTACATCAGATAAAATAGATAGAAAACAATTTGAATTCGGTTTATGTTTACAATTACCTATTTATTTATATTTACTTAAAAATAAAAATAAAAACTATAACATAGTAGGTATGTATTTACAACACATATTACCTTCAATGCCAAAAAGAGATAAAAAATCACTAGAAGAAATTAAAACAGCAGGTTTAAAATTAGATGGATTAACTCTAGACGATAAAGATAAAATCAAAGATTTTGATGACTCATATGATAAATCAGAAGTAATTAGATCACTAGAAACCAAAGCAGATGGTGAATTTAAATATAAAACTAAAGTAATTACATATGAAGAACAAGATGCTATTTATAAACAAATAAAAGAACTAATTGAAAACTGTATAACTAATGTATTCGAAGGAAAATATGAAATAAAACCTATCTGGATAAAAAATACAGTTGATGCATGTGCATGGTGTAGTTATAAAGATATTTGTTATAGAAGAAAAGAACAATATGACATCAAATATATAGCAAAAGATTCAAACGGAGGTGATGATAATGAGTAGTCCTACAGCAGAACAACAAAAAGCAATAGATACAAGAGGAAAAAACATTATCGTTTCAGCCGGAGCTGGATCTGGTAAGACATTCGTACTTAAAGAAAGAGTACTTAAAGAAGTACAAAATGAAACAAGTGTAGAAAACTTAGTAATATTAACATTTACTAAGAATGCTGCCATGGAAATGAAAGAAAGAATAAGAAAGATAATTGGTGAACATCCCGAACTTGCAGGAGAAGCAGAAAAAGTAGATTCAGCATATATCACAACATTCGACTCTTATTCATCTTCATTAGTAAAAAAATATAATTATTTATTAGGTATGAACAAAAATTTCAAAATAATAGATGAAAACATAGTTAAAACAGAAATAAGAAATATCATTGATGAAATATTTGATAGTTACTATGAAAACCCTACACCATTATTTAATGAATTCATGGATAAGAATTGTTATAAAAATGATACTGAAATAAAGAAATCGATTCTTAACATATATGGTATATTAACTAGTTTCATAGGAAAAGATGAATACTTAGATACATATATTGACGAACATTATAAAGATGAATACATAGATAAAATGTTAGAAGAATATAACAACGTTATATTTGATAAAGTATCTGAACTAATACCTTTATATGAAGATTTGATTGAATATACATTAAATGAAAAAGCAATTATAACTAATAAAGATTACATGGAAAATATCATTAATGCTACTACTATAGATGAATTAAGAGATGCTTTAAATGGTTCACTTGCACGTGCTAATAAAGGTTATTATGAAGAAGGATATAAAGATATTAAAGATTTAATATCAGAAAGAGAAAAAGTACTAAAACTATTAGTTAAATATCCTGAAAAAGAGTTAAAAACTCAATATTTATCAACAAAGAATTCTTTAATAATAATTATAGATATATTAAAGAAGATTGATGAAAGAATAACCTTGTTTAAAGAAGAACATAATAGTTATGAATTTAATGATATAGCATTTAAAGCAATTGAATTAGTAAGAGATCATGAAGATGTAAGAAATGAAATAAAGAACAATATATATGAAATCATGATAGATGAATATCAAGATACAAATGATATTCAAGATACATTTATTTCTTATATAGCTAATAACAATGTTTATATGGTTGGAGATGTTAAACAATCTATTTATAGATTTAGAAATGCTAACCCATATTTATTTAAAAAGAACTATGATGATTATAAAGATGGAGTTTTAGGTTATAGAATTGATTTAACTAAAAACTTTAGATCTCGTGGTGAAGTAATATATAACATTAATGATCTATTCTCAATAATCATGACTGATTTAATTGGTGGTGCTAAATACAAACAAGAACATCAAATGGGACATGGAAACCTAACATATGATGAAAATGAAATGGAAAACTATGACTATAACATGCAAGTTCTTAAATATGATTCAGAAAACACTAATTATAAAGATGAAGATATAGAAGCATATATAATTGCAAATGATATCAAAAAACATATGAGTAATCATGAGTATGCATTCGGAGAAAAAGGATTACAACCACTATCCTACTCTGACTTTGCAATACTCGTAGATAAATCAACCAACTTTGATACATTAAAGAAAACACTTGAATCATTTGGTATTCCAGCTGTAATTGAAAAAGATGTATCAATTAAAGAAGATGATGAAATACTTATTATTAAAAATATTATTAATTTACTAATAAGTATTAAAAAACAAGACTATGGTATTAGTTTTAAACATTCATTTATTTCTATAGCAAGAAGTTATATATGTGATATGAATGATGAAGATATTTTTGATATCTTTGTAAATAAAAAAGATTATAAAGAGACAGATCTTTACAAAAAAGCATTTGAATTATCTAAGATTATAGATGGTTTATCAAATAAAGAAATTATTACAACAATTATCAATGAATTTGATATTATTAATAAATTAATAACAGTATCAGATGTTAATGATAGATTAATGAGATTGGAATATTTCATTAATCAAGCCACATCATTAAATGACTTCGGTATGGATATATATGAATTAAACGAATATTTTGATGATATTCTAAATAATGATGAAGATATTAAAGCTCGTGGTAAATCAGTTACTTCTAATGCAGTAACAATCATGACTATTCATGGTTCTAAAGGACTTGAATATAACTTTGTATATCTTCCATATCTAGGATCTAGCTTTATATCTAATAAAGATAAACCAAGATATAACTTAAATAAGAAATATGGTTTTATTCTTCCTTATTATGAAGAAGGAATAGATAATACATTTATTTATAATCTAAATACTGAAAATGAAAAATTAGAAATATTATCAGAAAAAATTAGATTACTATATGTAGCTATAACAAGAGCAAAAGAACAATTTATCATGATTAATAAAGTTAATCCAAAGATTACACCTGAAAATACATTTGATGAAATGACTTTAAGAAAATGTTCTAGTTATTCAGATATAATTAATTATCTAGGAAACTTCTTTAGCAAATACACAACTAGTATAGATATAAATACTCTAGGATTAGATAAAAAAGAAGACATAACTACAAGTAACTATAAAGAGTTAATAGATGAATCTAATACAGTTATTACAGTTAATCCAATTAATATTGATAATATTCTATTAGAAAGTAAACACTTTTCAAAAGAATTTAATAATATATTAGATAAAGACACTAAATACAAGATGGATTTAGGAACAAAGCTACATTATATATTAGAAATTTATGACTTTAAGAATAATAACTTAGATTCATTACATATAAGTGATAAAGAAAAAGAAATAATTACTAATTTCTTAAAGCATCCTGAAATAAAGAACATAACAAATGGTATTACTTATAAAGAACATCAAATCAAATATAATAAAGATGGCAATGAATACCATGGAGTAATAGATTTACTTGTAGAATATGATGATCACTTTGATATCATTGATTATAAGACTTCAGAAACAGATAGTCCTGAGTATATAAATCAATTAAATGGATATAAAGATTATATTTTAGAAAAATATAATAAACCTACAAATATTTATTTATATTCATTGTTTAAAGACGAATTAGTAAAATTATAAAACATTAAGCAATAGCTTAATGTTTTTTTCTAGTAAAAAGAAAGTTTACCTGTAATAATAGTACTGATGGAAAAAATAGTTATTAATAATTTAGAGTTAGATGAATCTCAAACAAAAGCAATTATAAATGATAGTAAATATACTATCGTAATAGCCGGGGCTGGATCTGGAAAAACCTTAACTATACAAGGAAAGATTAAATATTTAATTGAAGAAAAGAAGATTAAAGAAGATGAAATACTTTGTATTTCCTTTACTAATGAAACAGTAAATAATCTATATAACAAATTATTATCACTTGGTTATGATATAGAAGTAAAAACTTTTCATAAACTAGGATTAAAATTTTTGGATACAAAAAATATTACTATTGCAAGTGATGATTACTTATCCTATATAATAGATGAATATTTTAAATCATATATTAAATATGATAAAAACAAAGCTAATCTATTTAAAACAATAAATTATACAAATAAAAGTATAGATTATTTATTAAATAGTAAAGAATATAATAATTTAAAAACACTTATTAATACATTTATTAAACTATCTAAATGCAACGATATTTCATTAAAGCAAATATACAAAATGTATAAATGGTCATTCTTTAGGGATAAAGTAATACTAAGATATATATTAGAAATATATAGATTATATGAATTAGAATTAGAATCAAGTAATAAAATAGACATGGACGATATCATAATTAAATCTAAAGAACATATAAAAGAATATAAACTAAAATATAAATATATAATCATAGATGAATTCCAAGATACTTCTATGATTAGATTAAATCTAATTAAAGAAATAATTAAAAATACAAATGCCAAACTATTTGTAGTTGGTGATGATTTCCAAAGTATCTATAGATTCTCAGGATGTGATTTAGATTTATTTATTAATTTTAAAAATTACTTTGAAAATACTAAATACTTCTATTTAAGAAATACTTATAGAAATAGTAATCAACTTATATATGTAAGTGTTAACTTTATCATGAGAAACCCAAATCAGTTAAGAAAAAATATAATATCAAATAAGAATAATTACAAACCAATTAAAATATTATTTAATTATTCACTAGAAGATACCCTTAACTTAATAGAAAAAAAAGAAGATATATTAGTTCTAGGAAGAAATAATAAAGATATAGAAAATATAAACTTTACTAACAAATTAACTATACACAAATCTAAAGGATTAGAAGCAGATAATATTATATTAATTAATTCAGATAACATACCTTCTAAAATTAAAGATGATCAGATATTAAATAAGTTAAAACTTAATAAAGATAGATTCCCTTATAATGAAGAAAGAAGACTTTTTTATGTTGCTTTAACAAGAACAAAAAACAATATTTATATATTAGTTAATAACCCTTCTCTTTTTATCAAAGAATTAATAAGAGATTATAAAAATTTTATAGAAATAAAAAAGAAGAATTAATTCTTCTTTAACTTACATACAAAGAAACCTTCATATTCTTTAGATGGCATAACTGTTATTACGCCTTCTAAAGTACTAGGTAATTTTTCAACATCAATATCAATTGGAACAATTTCAACATTTTCTTCTGTTAGTATTCTTTTAACTATTTCTTCATTTTCTTCTTTTAAAATAGAACAAGTTGAATAAACCATAGTTGAACCACTTTTAAGAATAGAAATTGCTTTCTTTAATAATTTATATTGAACATTTTGTATTTTATTGACTAATTCTTCTGTTATTTTAGAAAAATCATTGTTTTCTATTGTACCTGATCCTGAACAAGGAGAATCAAGAAGTATGCCATCAAAAATAAAATATTCATCTAATGAAGAGGCATCTTTTTTCATAGTTGTTACATTTTTACAACCTAATTTATCAAGATTAAATTTTAAACGATCTAATCTAATTGGGTTTATTTCAGTTGCAGTAATAAATATTTCATTATTAGATAAAGCACACATTTCACTTGTTTTACCTCCTGGAGAAGCTGCCATATCTAAAATAGTAGCTTTACTATTCAAATCCATATATAAAGGTGGAAGCATAGAACTTAAACTTTGAAGATATATTTCACCATTTTTATATAAATCAGTATTAGTAATAATATCTTCTCCACCTTCAATAATTAATGCAAATGGAAGAATATCTACTTCTTTATATTTAATATTTAATTCATCAAACTTGTTCTTAACATTATTAATATCAGTCTTAAGTGTATTAACTCTAATAGAAGTAACTCTTGATAAAGAATATGCATCTTCGATTCTATTAGTTAATTCTTCTCCATAAGAATTTAATAATTTATTATGTAAAAAATCTGGTATAGACATAAAAACACCTCAAATGTATTATATCATCTATTTCACAAATAAATAAATTTTGCTACAATAAATTTAGGTGATAATATGAAACATTTACTAGTAGGAATATTAACATTTTTTAGTTTATTTAATTTTACAGTTCAAGGTGATACAGACTTTGATATGAGTAGTATCGATTATGTTGATGAAAATGTAACAATTTCACTTAACATGACATCAGATAATTTAATGATAATTGAACAAGAATTTAAATATAATAAAGATGAATATGAACTAGTTAAGGTAGAACCAAATAAGTATATGACATATACTGCCGGAGAAGAAAAAACAGAAGGTAAATATACTACAATTAAAATGTTATTTGATAGTAAATATGCATTTAAATCAATTGAATATGCACAAATAACATTAAAGCCTAAGAAGGAAAATCAAACAGGTACAGTAATTGTAGATAAAATACATACTACTGACTTAGATTATAAATATGAATCAGTATATGGTAGTACTTTTGAAATAACTACAGATGATAAAGATGCTAAAGTTGTTAAAAAAGAACATTCAATACAAAATCAAATATCAGAATGGGTTACAGAAAACAAAAAAACTATTCTTACTGTATTAGTATCAGTTCTAGTATTATTAATAGTTTATAGTATATTAAAGAATGTAATAATTAATGTGAGACAAAGTAAAAATCCATTTAAAGAAGTTAAACAAAAGAAATCATTATTTAAAAAAGAAGAACCAAAGCAATACTTTACTGATCAACCAAATCAATTAAATTCAGCTGAACAAAAACTTGAAGATCAACAAGCTGCTGAAGATTTAAAAGAGATAGAAGAAAAAGAAAAATACGATCCTATTAGTGATGACGTATTTAAAGGTAAATATGAAGTTTTTATTATTCTTTTATTAGTTGCTTCTCTATTTGTTGGAAAAGCAGTTCTAGCAGACGAAACACAAGATAAAAAATTAGAACAAATAAGAGATGTAATAGTTAATGATAAAACATATGTATCTTCATTAGATATTGACCAAGATAAAAAAGTAACAATCGTAGATATGTTATATATAATCGGTACTGAAGATGTTACCAACAAAGGTTATATTAAATTTAAAACAGAAGAAGAAAAGATAGAAGAAGGAGAATACACTACTACAGTCCCTACTACTGAAATGGGAATGCAAGATATGTGGGATGGCGTTGTAAGATAAAAAAAGGGTTCTTTGTCAAATAGTGTTGGTAAAAAATAAATTTGATAAATGAATTGATTATGGAGGATGACGAAAGTCATCCTTTTATATTGCTTTTAATTAAAAATATTCTAGATATGAAATGATCATATCTTCTATACCCAAAAGCAATTCTTTTTATTGCTTTAACTAAATTATTGTTACCCTCAATTATTCCATTATTAATTTCGTAATTAAACGAATTTTCAATATATTTAATATTATCTTTATATAATTGAAATGCTTTGTGCATTTTAGGATGGATTAATTTGTTTTCGTGATAAATAATATTCTTGAATTTGTTTATATCTTTAGCTTTAATGGATTTAATTATTCCTTGATAGGATTCATAAGTAATTTTAAATGATTCATCAGAGTTTACTAAATAATTAACAATGTCTTTTTGAGAGACTTCTTTTTTAAAGAATCTTGAATAACATTTTTTATTGTCTAGTTCATCTTCATTTTTAAGAATTAATTTCCAATAATTTTTGAGTTTATTGTAGTTTGGATTTGCTTTTTTGCATAAGTTAACTCTTGACTGATTTAATGCTTGATAAACTTGAGCAACAATATGAAATCTATCAATAACAATATCAGCATTTTTAAATAATTTATTTGCAAGGAATATGTATCCTGAGTAGAAGTCTGTTGAAATTAATTTAACTTTATTTCTTTCATACCAAGGATATCTTCTAAAGTATTTTTCTAAGTCTTTACTACATCTAGAATTATTAATATCAAAAATGGTTCCTTTTTTGTTATCTACAATCATAAATGCCATTTTACCTTTGGTATCTTTTGTAGCTTTAAATTCATCCCAGTTCATATATTGGGGTAAATGAGGATGTCTCATTATTGTATGGCATGAGATATCATTTAAAACCCTGTCTATTTTAGAAACAGAAATATCTAATCTTTTTGAAATGTCTTTTTCTGATTGCTTAGTCATTAATTCTGTTCTTATTTGAATCTCAGTATTATTTGAAATATTTTTATTTCTATCTACTAAAGATGTTTCAGCAATAAATGTTTTATTACATGTATTACATAAAAATCTTTGTTTATGTAATATTAACATTGAACATTTATTTGAAATTTTTGGAATTTTAATTTTACAATTTTTCCTGAATCCCCATTTAATTATGTCATTATCATTTTGCGGAACTACACCACAACAAGGACAGTAATCAGGTTTATATGTTAAAATTCCTTCAAGAATTTGGTAATTTTTACCTTTAATTTTCTTATTTTCTATATTATTTGAATAAATATGTATATTTTTATCTTCGATATTTAGTAATTTTAGTATATAATCATTATTAGACATAAGTTTGATTCCTTTCAATGTTTTCGTTTCAATTACATTGTATCAAATCTTATGTCCTTTTTTGTGAAATAAAAATAGTGTTGTAAAATTCTCACCAACACTATTTATAATACAACCAA
>AUXO011629288.1_pt1 | contig 16101 bp, 12 predicted proteins | sample 768731 | NCBI WGS metagenome assembly AUXO01 (sample SAMN02715735, study PRJNA202380) | gut metagenome | biome: sheep rumen | host: Ovis aries | place: New Zealand: Palmerston North
CATCCATTCTTTGATGGAAGAGATACACCTCCTGCATCAGGTAAGGATTATCTCCAGGAGCTCATTGATAAAACAAAGGAAATCGGCGTAGGAAAGGTTGCTTCTCTCAGTGGTCGTTACTATGCGATGGACAGAGATAATAACTGGGATCGTGTTCAGAAGGCTTATGATTCACTTGTAACAGGTGAAGGTATTCAAGCAACAGATCCTATCGATGCTATGCAGAAGTCTTATGATGACGGAGTAACAGATGAGTTCGTTGTTCCTACAGTTATTACAGACGAAGCAGGAAAGCCACTTTCACTCGTTAAGGAAGGCGACTCAGTTATATTCTTCAACTTCCGTCCTGACAGAGCACGTGAGATAACAAAGGCTTTCTGTTTTACAGATGAAGATATAGCAGCACAGGATGGTGATGCTTCTGATACAAAATGTATCAAATATCTTAAGAGAGCAAATGGCTATATGCCACTTACATATGTATGCTTCAAGGACTATGATGAGACAATCCCTAACAAGTTTGTTGCATTCAAGAAGCAGGAGATAACCAATACATTTGGTGAGTACCTTGCAAATAAGGGGCTTAAGCAGCTGAGACTTGCTGAGACAGAGAAGTATGCACACGTTACATTCTTCTTTAATGGAGGACTTGAGGAGCCAAACAAGGATGAGGACAGAATCCTTGTAAATTCACCGGCTGTTGCTACATATGATCTTCAGCCTGAGATGAGCGCACCTGAGGTAAGTGAGAAGCTGAATGCGGCTATTAGATCAGGAGAGTATGATGTTATCATAATCAACTTTGCAAACCCTGATATGGTAGGTCATACCGGTGTACTTGATGCAGCAATCGCAGCAGTTGAGACAGTAGACAAATGTGTTGGCACCGCAGTTGAGGCAGTTAAGGAAGTAGACGGAGTTCTCTTTATCTGTGCAGATCACGGAAACTGCGAGCAGATGCTTAACTATGAGACTGGAGAGCCTCACACAGCGCATACAACAAATCCGGTTCCGTTTATTCTTGTTAACTATGATGATGGTTATACACTCAAGGATGGAGGAAAGCTTTGCGATATAGTTCCTACACTTCTTGAGATAATGGGAATGGAGCAGCCTGCAGAAATGACAGGTCAGTCACTTCTTGTTAAGAAACAGTAATTAAAAGTATTAGGGGGAGAAATAATATGCAATTAAAAAGAGATGATAACAATGATAATACATCACCTCAGCAGGGTGGAGTAGCAAACTCTGCTAACGATTATTACAGCAATCAGACTGGTCAGTCATCCTTCGGCGGACCGGGTGAGTCACCATACGGTGGACCGAGTCAGTCGCCATATGGTGGACCAAGTCAGTCACCATACGGTGGACCAAGTCAGTCATATAATGGCGGAGCGGGTCAGTCGCCATATGGAGCACCGAATGAGTCACCATATGGAACGCCGGGACAGTCATCATTTGGTCAGCCATCGTTCGGCCAGTCATCATATGGCGGACCGGCAGATCCTTACGGTGCGCCTAATAACTATAATGCTCCGGCAGGTCAGGGTTCATATATTCCGCCGACAGTTAAAAATAAGGGCGGTATGCCGGGATGGGTAATAGGTGTTATAGTTCTTGCTATAATATGTGTAGCCGGATTCTTATTACTTGGTACTGACCTCTTCGGAAAGAGATTTACGGTTGGAAAGTTGTCCGGTAATACATTTAAGAATGACTACTTCGGAGTAGAGATACGTGGTGGATCTGACTGTGTGATGACAGGTTATGCAGGTTCTGAATCCAGTGAGAAGGAGGCCCTGAAGACCAATTATAATGCAGTTAATGAGCTTACCATGACCACTAATCAAGGAGAGGTTCTTATCTTCTCCGTACTTAATTGCGGCAGGGATGTAAAAGGATCCGGATATTCAGATAAGGAAATTATGGATGAGATGGAAGCAACATTTAAGTCTACCATTGAGTCGAGTGGGTATTCAGGCGTTGAGGTTGAACAGCAGACACTCAGTATATGCGGAACAACACGCTATGGCTTCCGTATAAAAGCAGGTACAGGTTATGGTAATGTATACTGTGATCAGTACTATGTATTCTATGGAAAATATGTAGGCATATTTACAGCAGTGGCGACATCAAAGACGAAGGCTACTTCGCTCATCACTGAGTATGTTAAGAAATGTTCACCGGAATGATTTAAATAAGTGACAAAATTAATTCAAAGTGCAGGATTTATACATGGGTAACCCGAAAAAAACAGAGAAAAAAACCGGACAAGAGAAGATAGAAAAAACAGACAAGATAGATAAAACAGAAAAAACAGAAAAACCTGAAAGAAAGCCCGGTTTATCAGTAAGCTCGCTCAAGTTTATAGCGATGGCGGCTATGCTTCTGGATCATATAGGTCTCGTGCTTATTGAAAATGGTTATCTCGCATCCTTTAAGGATAAGGATATCCTACTGTCCACGCTGCCGCTGTTCTGGGTGAACTTTATTATAAGGATTATCGGCAAGATAGCATTTCCTATATATGCATTTCTCATTGTTGAGGGCTATAAGCATACGAGGGATATAAGAAAGTATCTGATCAGACTCCTTGTTTTCGGACTTATTGCAGAGATACCTTTTGATTTTGCATACAGGTCGTCGATATCGCTGAATGCGCAAAATGTAATCTTTACTCTGACGCTTGGTCTTGTTTCAATACTTACCTGGGACGCTGCTCTTGGAAAGGATGAAGACGGTAATAGGATGAACTTCTTCCTGATAAGTGAAAAGAGGAAGTTCCTTGCGGTATTTTCGCTTCTGCTTTATATAGCATTTGCAACCTTTTTCAGAGTTGATTATTATGGCTTCGGAGTTGCAATCGTCTGGGCTATGTATGTTTTCAAGGACAGTATCATATACAGAAATGTAACAACAGGTGTGCTTCTTGCGTTAGGAGGACCGCTGGATATAGGAGGACTTATCGCATTTATTCCACTCAAGTATTATAACGGTGAGAAGGGGCTGAATCTGAAATATCTGTTCTATGCATTTTATCCTCTGCATCTGGGTATACTTGTGGGAATCAAGTATCTGATATATGGATAATTATATAAGAATTTAACATTAAAACTTACGAGCCGGCAGAATGATTTTGCCGGCTCATTTTTGAAAATAATAAAAAAATTAAAATTCCATGCAACAGCCTGGAATCATAGTGACACTATATAATTGTAAACGATAACAGTGGGGATAAAAAAGTACCCGGATTAAGGAGAAAAGATATGGGAAAGGATGAAAGTATAATTGATCTGGTTCGTTTATCAAAGCTGGGGAATGCACATGCATTTGCTAAATTATACGAGTTGGTGTATCAGGATCTTTACAGATCGGCGCTGTATAGTCTCGGAAATGTAGCGGATGCGGAAAATGCAGTTAGTGATACGGTACTTGATGCATATGCAGGTATCACAAAGCTGAGAGATGAGAGGGCATTCCGTTCCTGGATATTCAGGATACTGACTAACAAGGTAAACAGGATACTCAGAGAGTATGTAGCCAGGAGACAAAATCAGATGAATAGTACGATTGAGGATATGTCCGAAACTGTGGCGAATCCGGATAATGCCATGAAGAGCGCTGAGGACAAAACCCTTATTCAATCTGCATTTACAGTTTTAACAGATGAGGAAAAACAGATAGTCACTATGACAGTGTACGGAGAATATGACAGTGGAGAGATTGCTGAGAGCATGAATCTCAACAGGAATACAGTCAGATCAAAATATTCCAGGGCACTGACCAAGATGAGAAACTTTTTAAGTTCCGGAGGTGAAATGTATGGACAACAGAGATAATTTGATGGAAGAGCAGTTAAAAAACAGCTATGAAAAAATGCCGGAATCTCTGAGACCGGAGAATATAGAAAACAGGCTTTTGGCCATGACTCAGGAAGAGAGATATAACAGAAGCATGAGTGAGGATGTACCTGAAGATACAGGATCAAAGAAATCATCAGGTAAGGGATCAAAGAAGTCAGGAAAAAAGAAGGTTATACTTCCTATAGTGATTGCTGCATCAGTGTTGCTGATGGCAGGACTCGGAACGTATTTTATATTGAACAGACAGTCAGGTGAAAAGACTGTATCTGATCAGGGGCTTGCCGTTACTCCTGAGGAAAACGGTGAAGAGAGACAATCAACAGATAATTATAAAAAGGCTTATAAAGCATTTAGGAATTATAAGAAATATCAGGAATATCAGGCGAATATAGTTTATGACATTGATTATGTAGAAGAAGCTGAAGAAGGCACTATGGCGGAAACAGCCGGAGCTGATGAATCAAATCAGACACTTGCACCACAGCATAAAGGTAAAAGTGCCAGAGGTGAGCAGGAAGATACACCTTCATTCACTGATACAAATGTCAGAACTGAGGGAGTAAACGAGGCAGATATAATCAAGACTGACGGAAAGTATATGTATGTGTATGACAGCTATACAGAGCATCTGAATATATACAGTGTAGATGATGGTAAGATAGAAAAAATCGGTACTGTAAATGTACTCGAAGACGATGAAAGCTTTATCGAGATGTACATAAACGGAGATAAGCTGGTGCTTCTTGGAAAATCATATACAAAATCAGTCAGAGATGCGATAACAACTATTACTATTTTTGATATAAGTGACAGAACTGATCCTAAGAAAGAGAAGACATTCTTCCAGGACGGACTTTATGAGTCATCCAGGATGGTAGGGAATATAGTTTACACATTCTCTGAGAAAACATTTGATCTGGATTCAGTAAAAAAGAGAAAGTACGAAACTTATATACCAAAGGTTGATGGTGAAGTGCTTGATAACAGCGAGCTGTTCGTTCAGGAGAAGAGTCTTACATCCGGTTATACAGTTGCTTCATCTATAAATGTAGAGAATAAAGAAATCGTTGATAAAATGGCAGTTCTCGGTGGAGCTGACAAATATTACGTAAGTACAGACAGCATGTTCTTTATTGATAAAAACTATGACTGGAATAACTTCACATATCTGGATGATTCAGATATAGTTAAGGTCTCCTATAGTGATGGAGATTTTAAACTCGGAGCAAAGGGAAGCTTTCCCGGAAATCTCAATGATGATTACAGCATCGATGAGTATAACGGATATGTAAGACTGGTATCAACTTACAGAGATGAGAACTATACTCAGTATAACGGACTGTTTATCTATGATGAAAATCTGGAGCAGGTAAGCGTTATCAAGAAGCTGGCTGAGGGTGAGAGCATCCGTTCAGCAAGATTCATGGGAGATACTGCATACTTTGTAACCTTCAGAAATACAGATCCTCTCTTTGCAGTAGACCTTTCTGATCCTGAAAATCCAAGGATTACTGACTACCTCAAGATTCCGGGATTCTCAGCCTATATGCATCCATATAGCGAAGACCTTCTTCTCGGAATCGGTTATGAAACAGATGAAAACGGATTCGGAAATACAATCAAGCTTTCTATGTTTGATGTATCTGATCCACATGATATCAAAGAGGTTGATAAGGAAGTACTTTACGATTTTGACGCAGCATCAGTACTGAATGACAGAAGAGCATTTATGTTTGATTCGCAGGACGGTACATTTGGATTCAGTGCAGAGTCAGCATGGACATACATAGATGAAGACTGGTACAGGGATGCTTACGAAGAAGAGTATGAAGATCTGGATATTGATTTCGATAGGTCTGGTTACTACTACGAAGTATTTGACTATGATGAGAATAAAGGATTTATAAATCTCATGGATGAGAAGCTGGATGAAACCTATGAATCACTTCTCGGAACAAGAGGAATCGTTATAGGTGATTATATATACATCGCTCAGTCAGGAAGCATGATCACATCTTACGACACCACGAATTATGAGAAGGTAGACGAGTGCTACTAAAAATTGCATAACAAAACACCTCTGTTTTGAGACAATTTTCACGAAATTACAATTCGACCTTACCTTACACGGGCACCCTGTGTTAATATAGGAAAAGGGGGAGAATCGTTAAAGGAACAGAGGTGTTTTATGTTTAGTATAGGTGATTATATTATCTATGGCAGCAACGGGGTCTGCAGGATAGTTGATATAGGTCCTATGAAGCTGCCCGGCGTGAAAAACGACAGGCTTTACTATACTATGGTTCCTTGTTATATACGAGACAGCGAGATATATACTCCTATTGACAATGAACGTGTAGTGATGCGTAAGGTTATGTCGAAGGATGAAGCGGAAGACTTCATCCAAAGTATCTCAGAGATTAAAGAGCTTGAGATAATCGAAGAAAAGAAAAGAGAATTGGAGTACAAGCAGGCAGTGCTTACATGTGAGCCACAGGTGCTCGTAAGCCTGATTAAAACGATCTATACCAGAATGGAAGACAGGATAGCGGAAGGTAAGAAGGTTACTTCCTCGGATTCGAAGTATTATCACATAGCAGAAGAGAGCTTGTACGGAGAACTTGCAATATCACTGGATATGCAAAAAGAAGAGGTCAGAGATTATGTGAAGGAAAAAGTTGAAAAAGGATAGTGGCTTAGACCACTATCTTTTTTTCGATTATATATACCATTTTTAGTAATTCATTTCTCGACATCGCTTCCGCTCGGTTTGGGCCTCCCCTAGCGGTCACTTCGCATCCGCTTCGTTCGCTAAGCTCTCACTTCGTGCTAACGCACTCGTGAATCGCTAAGCGCCGAGACCCAAAACGGTCTCGAAATGAATTCAAAAAATGGTAATTATAGTAGAATTAAGACGTCATATAAAGTATAATCGAATAGTTAGATTGTTTGGGGGTAGATCGGGGGATTATGGAAAAGAACGAAATCTACGAAGTCAAAATTGAGGATATGTCTGAGGATGGTTCAGGTATAGGCCACATAGAAGGGATGGCTGTTTTCGTAAAGGATACGGCGATTGGAGATACAGCCAGTATCAGGATAGTAAAGGTCAAAAAGTCCTATTGTTTTGGCCGTTTGGAAAGAATCATCGAGCCGTCACCATATAGGGTGGAACCATTTTGCCCTGTGGCCAAGCAGTGCGGCGGCTGTACGCTTCAGCATATCAGCTATAAGAAGGAACTGGAGCTTAAGAAGGACCGGGTTATAAGCTGCCTCGGACGAATAGGGGGAGTGGAGGAGCCTGAGAGCCTCCTTGATGAGGTTTGCGGTGCTAACAGTCCTTATCATTATAGAAACAAGATGCAGTTTCCTGTAGGGCTCAGAGGTACATTTTCAGGTACCGGTGGAAGGCGTGATTATTTTGATACATTCAGCAGTCGTTCCAGTACGGTTCTTGGCTTCTATGCCGGAAGAACTCACACGCTGATTCCACTTGAAGAGTGTAAGCTCGGACATAGTGTAAACAAGTGTATCATATCAGCATTTACGAGATGGGCCGACAGATATAGGATAAGTGTTTATAACGAAGAAACAGGCGAAGGAATTCTGAGACACGTTATAACAAGAGTGGCGTTCAGAACGGGAGAGCTTATGGTATGTCTTGTTGCGACCACTGAGAAGGTGCCAGAGCTTGATAAGCTTGTTTCTGAGCTGGCAAAAGAGGTTGAAAGATACAGAGCAGGCGGAAATAATGCATCACTCAAGTCTGTTATGCTGAATATTAATAAAGAAAAAACAAATAAGATTCTCGGGGATAAGACAGTTCTGGTAAACGGAAGGGATTATATAGTTGACTACATCGGAAATATCAGATTCCAGATATCAGCAAAGTCCTTCTATCAGGTTAATCCTGTTCAAACCGAAAAAATATACAGCAAGGTTCTTGAATATGCTGAGCTTACCGGCAATCAGGTGGTATGGGATATGTATTCCGGAATAGGCACTATCTCTTTATTTCTGGCAGAAAAAGCAAGAAAGGTTTACGGGGTTGAGATAGAGCATAAAGCCGTATCCGATGCAAAGCATAATGCTGAGATAAATGATATAGATAATGTTGATTTCTTCGTAGGTAAGGCAGAAGAGGTTGTGCCTGACTGGCTTGAAAACGGACTTGGTGAGTATGACAGCTCCAGCCACAGCTTTAGGAGAAAGGTAGATGTGGTTGTCGTTGATCCTCCTAGAAAGGGCTGTGATGAGAAACTGCTTGAAACAATCAAGAATATGAAACCGGGAAGGATGATATACGTTTCCTGTAATCCGGCAACACTGGCAAGGGATTTGAAGTATCTGCTTGAAAACGGTTTCAGGCTGGAAAAGTATTCAGTGTTCGATCAGTTTAGTCGAACCATGCATGTTGAGACAGTCGCACTTCTTATTCGAGAGATTTAAAAATCAGGGATATAATATAATGGACTGATTATAAAAATTAGGCCGAATAGTGGAGCAAGTATAAATGGAAGGTAATAGTTTACAAGAAAGATATCAGATAAGTGGAGAGCTCACGAAAAAAAAGCTTATGAAGTTCCTGCCATTCATGATCATGACTAATCTGTCAAATCTGCTTCTGGTTTCAGTAGATGGTTTGGTAGTTGGTAACTTTGAAGGTATGGATGCACTTTCATCTGTAAATGTATTCTATCCTATAATCACGGTTATAGGTGTCCTTAGTGCGTTTATTTCCAATGGAATAGCTACGGCGCTTTCGGTAAGTATGGGAGAAAGTGACCAGAAAACACTCCTGAGGCTTAAGGATGCGTCTAACAAGATAATGATCGTATTTGCTGTTTTGATAGGTCTGGTTCAGATCCCGATAACATATATACTGATAAAGTCATATGGGCTCTCTTACCAGATGTATACTCTTACATGGCAGTATGCAATCGGAGTTCTTATATCTATGCCTTTCGGACTTGTTTCCACGATAGGAGTATGTCAGCTCCAGATAGTTGGCAAGATGAAGATGCTTATGGTGCTTGCCGTAATTGAGGGCGGAGTTAATCTGGTTATGGATCTTCTGTTTGTTGGTGCACTGAAGATGGGAATTGCAGGTGCAGGTTATGGAACTGCCATTGCAAATGTAGTCAGAGCAACTACTACAGTTTTTTATCTCTATAAAAAAACTGATATATATAAAACAAATGGTGCTAAGGCTGAAGGTAGGGATGTGAAGAAGATTCTTACTGTCGGACTTCCGGAATGTACTTATTCTGCTATGATGGCACTTCAGAATTATCTGATAATAAAGATAGTTCTTTTTGCATTTGGAGAGAGCGGAGGAGTTATAAGAGGAGTATGTTCATTTGCATACAGTGTAGCTTTTGTTATTATAAGCGGCATACAGGGGTCTATGCGCCCGCTTGCGGGAATACTCAGCGGAGCAGAGGACTGGAAGGGACTTGGTATCCTGATTAGACAGTGTATCCATATCATGGTGGTGCTTGTCGGAGCAATGACTGCCCTGACACTGATTTTTCCGGAACTGTTATACAGTATTCATGGTGCAAAAACCATTCCTGAATATGGAGTGATGTCGCTTAGGATATTCTCTGTTCATTTTGTAATCAAGGGAGTGGACTCTATATATAGGCTTTATTTTGCAAACAGAGGAAAGTCCAAATTTTCCTCTACTCTTACTTTGGTGGGGAGCATGACTCTTCCTTTATTTGCTTATGGTTTATGTATGCTCTTCCCGAATGTATGGATGTGGCTGTCATATCTGCTAAGTGAGATCATTATATTTGCCGTAAGTGTGTTAAAGTACAGAAGGATGAGACAGGAGGATAATAACGTAGAGGATTGTCTGGGCGAGCTGTACATGACTGTTGAACCGAAGGATGCAATTGATGCCTCCAGAAGAATACGTAATTATGCAGGGGAGAAGCATGTAAAAAAGAAACTTGCGAACATAACAAGTCTCTGTATGGAAGAGATGGTTGCTTACGCTGCTGCTTCACAAAAAAACAACGACCTGAATATTCAGATCGTTGTAAGATTTTTTGATGATCATTCCATCTTTATGATGCTTGATGACGGAAGATGTATATCTCTCGATGCAGATGAGGGAGTTCAAAACCTCATTACCAATAACTATCAGCTTCTCAAAAAGGTTGCAAAGGAAACCAAGTATCAGTATCTGCTGGATATGAACTATACCGTCTTCAATCTTGAAGATAAAAAAACAGCAAGTTAAAAATGATTAATGATAATGATCATCATCATCAAAATCATAATCATCATATTCATGTCCGCTGTGGTCGGACATGAATTCACGGCCGGAGATTCTTTTTCTCTGGCGTTCTTCTTCTATAAGCTTAGAGAGCATCTCCTTGCATTCCTGAGAATTCTTGATGTTCTTGATCACGAAACAGCCCATGGTTTTGTCCGAGCTGTCAACCTTGATGGAACCCAGACCGAATATTCTCTGGAAAAGTGAACGGCTGAGGGACAGATCAAGTATTCTGTAAAGTCTGACCTCATCTTCTCTGATATTCAGCATTCCGCTTTTCAAAAAGAAACGTTCCTCATCAAAGCTGTATACTGTAAAGGTCCAAGGCAGACCAAAAAATAAAAGTCTCTTTCTTTCTTTAAAAAGTACTTCTCCCATAACTACCTCCAAGTTTTCTAGTATTTCAGTATAAGTTATAAAAATACACTAAGTAAAGAATACATTAGTTGAAGGGGAGTTTCAAGAATAACTTTGCTGTTGATGATTTTTCCAAAAAAGTATACAATGGTATACGTGTTAATACGTCTTCGGACCAAATATAAGGACAGGAGGTAAACGAAGTGCCTGATATAAAAGATTTAAAAGGACTTGTAGACAAAGCAGAGGATGCAGCTAAGAAGGCCGGCATCACAGGCGAAGACCTTGAGAAATATAAAGACAAGGCAGTAGATGTTGCCAAGGATTTTTTTGATAAGAAGAAGGATAAAGATAAGGATAAATAAGGATATAAAATGAACCTGATAAGGGGGATATAAAATGGCTGTATGTCCTAATTGTGGTGGTATGCTGAGGTTTGACATCAGAAGTCAGTGTATGAAATGTGACTCGTGTACATCCACATTTGATCCTTATTCTTTTCAATATGGTAACAGTGCTGAAGAGAGCACTGAATATGATGTGACGGTATTTAAATGTCCGCAGTGTGGCGGAGAGATATATTCCACAGATCAGACCGCAGCAGGCTTTTGCAGCTACTGTGGTTCTTCGAGTGTTTTGGAGGGGCATCTGACAAGGGAGAAGAGACCGGAGCTCATAATACCATTTAAAAAGACTAAGGAAGATTGCAAATCTATATTTAAAAAATTTACGAAAAGGGCGATATTTGCGCCTGCTGATTTCAGGAGTGAAGGAAATGTAGACTCCTTCAGAGGTATCTATATGCCGTACTGGCTGTATGATATATCTCAGGGCGGTCAGATCAATGTTCCTACCTCAACTTCCCATAGAAGAGGTGACTATATAATCGAAGACCATTATATGTGTTCGGGTGAAATGGACAGTATGTATAATGGCGTTTCTTATGATGCTTCTTCCTCATTTGCAGACGATATAAGCAATGAGATAGCTCCATTCAATGTTAAGGATATCACTCAGTTTTCGCCAAGCTTTCTTTCGGGCTTTTATGCAGATGTAGCGGATGTGCCTGCGTCTGTTTATGAAGACACAGCCGTAGAGCTTGCGCGTGAGAGCTCATATAACTATCTGAAAAAGAACAGTCCGATGAGCACTGAACATTTTGAAAAGAGCAAGACTGAAGTTAAGTCTATGATGAGCACTCAGATAAATGCCGAGCGTTCTGCGATGTTCCCAGTGTGGTTTATGGCCTACAGACAGAGAAAACGTGTGGCATATGCTACGGTAAACGGACAGTCAGGAAAGGTTTCATCTGATCTTCCTATCAGTATTCCGAAGTATCTGCTCTGCGCAGGTGTTATAGCGACTATTCTGTTTTTTATACTGCAGCTTCTTTTTACGATTCTTCCGAGTACACTACTTGTGGTGATTGCTATAGTTTCGGTTATCGGCGCTATACTCTACAGCAGTGAGATGAAGAAGATATGTATAAAGGATAATCATGATGATGATATGGGACTCCAGTCCAGGATGGAGCAGAAACGTAAATCCAGACTGGAGGCTCAGAAGGGTGCAACCTTTGGAAATGAAACAGAGGCTTATGTTCTTACGGAGCGTGATATCAGAAATAACAAGAGACGAAAAGCAGCTCAGAAAAAGCATGAGAAGAGGGGCTCCAATGCTGTGTTCATCGTGGTTTTATGTTTCATACTTGTACCGACGCTCATTCATATATTCGGAGGAATGATATTTGCTCTTTCGAAAGGGGCTTCGTTTATCGGTACTATTCTTGTTTTGATATCGCTCATTATTAATATTGCATTAACCGCGACATCCACAAGAAATATAAAGGATATAGAATCTAAAAAGGGCATATCATCACTCATATGGTCCGATATAGGTCTTGCTGCATCACTGGCAATCCTTGTTTTTAAGCCGGTTAGCGATATATATTACTATGCGGCAGCGGTTGCGGCTATGTTAGGATTGCTTATAACTCTTATAGATCTGATGCTCAGCTATAATTTGCTTGCGACCAGACCACTTCCACAGTTTGAACTGTATAAGGGAGGTGATGATCGTGCTTAAAGGCAAAAGAATTACAAAAACATGGATCTTTAGAAGCCTTCTTGCTGTGATCATATGTCTGTCGGTAATTGTGGGGACACTTGCTCCTTCAGTTAAGTCGCATGCTTATGAAAACAGCTATACCAATTCTGAAACAGGCTACAATGTAGATATCATAGATGATGCAGATGTTTTCACTGATGAGGAGGAAGAAGAGCTTCGTCAGATAATGTCTCAGATCACGCAGTATGGAAATGCGGTTTTATATACAACTGACACTTATGAGGGTGACAGTAAAGCTGCAAGTCTGGAGCAGTACAATAAAAAATATGACGCGGAAACTGATAATGGCGTTATTTATACGATGCAGTTTTCGAGCGACCATATGAGCTATGATCTTCGTCTTGTACATGCCGGTGCATTCTCAGTATGGCTTGAGAACGGGACTGCACAAAGTATTGTTGATGAAGGTGCAAAGAAAGCTTATGATTCTGATTTTGCTTCGGCAAAGTATGTATTTGAAGAGTACTACAAAGCGTTAGAATCAAGCGACAGAAAGCCCCATTATGAGCCTGAAACAGAAGAAGATAAGGATACATCGATTGCAGCTACAGAAAAAGAAAATAATTCGACTGAAACGAAAGATGACCTGAGATATACCAATCCGTCTAATGGGAACAAGGTTACCATCACTGATGATGCAGACCTTCTGACAGATGGGGAGGAAAAAGAGCTTGAAGCGGTTATGATCAAGCTGTCAGAATATGGACATGTCGGATTTTATACTACTGATTATGGACGTAGCAGTATAAGTGATACTGCACAGGATTATTATCTGGAAAATCTCGGCAGTAAGGAAGAGAGCGGAACAGTATTCGTTATAGATATGAACATCCGCGAGCTTTATATAACAACAGCCGGTTATAAGGATATGGGAATGCGAAGCATCATCAATAATGGCAGAGCAAGTACCATAGCCGATAATGTTTATTCATATGCAACTGATAAGCAGTATTACAAATGTGCTTACGAGGTTTTCAGTCAGGAGCTGACACTTATGGAGGGCGGTAAGATCGCCCAGCCTATGAAGCTTGTGAGTAACATACTGCTTGCGCTTGTTATTGCATTTATTGTAGCATATCTGCTGGTCAGAGCATTTTCGTCTACAGTACCTCCTTCAGAGAAGGAGCTGCTTGCGGCTATTCAGACCAGACAGGCATTAAATGGATATTCAAAAACATTTACACACACCACGAGAACGTATAGTCCTCGAAGCTCCTCCGGCGGTGGCGGAGGCGGCGGAGGCGGTGGCGGAGGCGGCGGAGGATTCTCCGGTGGTGGCCACAGCTTCTAAACCCCAGGATGGTAATCTGCCTTGAAATTATGGTGCCATCTGAATAAATAATTGGAGAAAGATATGAGAAAAACAAAGGTTATCTGTACAATAGGACCTGCAAGTGACAATGAGGAAACTCTCCGTAAACTCATAGAGGAAGGAATGGCGGTAGCCAGACTGAACTTCTCGCACGGTACACATGAGGAACATAAGAAAAAGTTTGATCTTATCAAGAAGGTCAGAGCTGACTTGAGACAGCCCATAGCGATTATGCTGGACACTAAGGGACCGGAATATCGTATCGGTTGTTTTGAGAATGGTAGTATCACACTAAACGACGGAGATACATTTAGTTTTACTACAGAAGATGTGATGGGAACTCAGGAGAGGGTTTCGGTCAGCTATAAGAATCTGATAGACAATCTGGAGATAGGAGACCGTATACTCGTTAATAATGGCCTGGTCATCTTCGAGGTTAAGGAGCTTAAAGAAAAAGAGGCGGTCTGTGAATGTGTCGCAGGTGGAGTACTCTCAGATAAGAAGTCCATGAACTTCCCGAACAAGGTTCTTGATCAGCCGTTCCTCAGTGAACAGGACAAGAAGGATCTTCTGTTTGGAATTCAGAACGGTGCTGATTATGTTGCTGCTTCCTTTGTTTCATCGAAGAATGATGTTCAGGAGATGAGAGACTTCCTTGATGAAAACGGCGGAAAGGATGTTGAGATAATTGCAAAGATAGAGAATCGTTCCGGCGTGGAGAATGTTGAGGATATATGTGCTCTTTCTGATGGTATCATGATTGCGAGAGGTGATCTGGGAGTTGAGATACCGGGAGTAGAGGTGCCCTCAGTGCAGAAGTATCTCATTTCAAAGTGTCGTATGCTTGGTGTCAGAGTTATCACTGCAACAGAGATGCTGGAGTCTATGATCAAGAATCCGCGTCCGACCAGAGCGGAGATATCTGACGTGGCAAATGCGGTCTATGACGGAACATCAGCGGTTATGCTTTCCGGTGAAACGGCATCAGGTAAGTATCCTGTGCAGGCACTTAAAACTATGGTGGAGACCATAGAGTATACAGAGACAAAGATCAATTATAAAAAGCGTTTCAGAAATGCTGATTTTGAGGTTAGAAGTACACTGGATGCTGTTTCACATACTGTCTGTACAATGGCTATAGATGTGGGAGCAAAGTGTATAATAGTAAACTCGCTTAGCGGAAGAACAGCTCGAATGGTCAGCCGTTTCCGCTGCCCTGTAGATATAATAGGTATGACAACCTCCGCAAAGGTATGGCGTAAACTGAATCTGTCATGGGGACTCACACCGGTAATGTGTGGTATGTTTGACAGTATGGAGGAGATGTTCAGAAACTCAGTTCTTGAGGCTGAATCTGCTATGGGACTCAAGAAGGGCGACAATGTTGTTATAACCGGTGGTATAACCAACGGAACCAGTGGAAATACTAACCTAATCAAGGTAGAAGAAATAATCTAAGATTAAATTAATAAGAAATAAAAAACAAAGAAATAAACAAAGAAACAAATAAGATTCAGATATAAAGGAGGTGACGGTTAATGGATTATGATGCCAAACAGGACATCGATTATCACTTGTGCATTAGACTTATAAAAATAAATAACTCGGTATATATCCGTAGCCGTCACATGAGTGTGCTTTAAAGCATATTGTAATTTAGCTGCGCTTTCGGATATGATCGGGTGTAATACTACGAGAGGGAGGAAGACAGCAGCAATGGAAGAGAGCAAGCTTGAACTTGAATATGTTAAGGAGCTTCTGGAACAGCGAAAGTATGCTGAACTGAGAGATATGCTGAAGGACCAGAATCCGATCGATGTAGCCCAGCTACTTGGCGAAGTTCCTGACGAAAAACTGCTTCTTTTATATAGAATGCTTCCGAAGGAAGACGCTGCAGAGGTGTTCTCTGAGATGGAGCATGATGAACAGGAAACGCTTATCAGAGCGTTTAATGATCGAGAGATACGAGAAGTAATTGAAGAAATGTATGTCGACGATGCAGTTGATATGCTTGAGGAAATGCCGGCAGTTGTTGTTAATAAGATACTGAGGCATGCTGATGTGGAAACACGTAAGGAGATAAATGAACTCCTTAAATATCCGGAGGATAGTGCCGGTTCTGTAATGACAACGGAGTACATGAGCCTTAAGAGCGA
>AUXO014135944.1_pt1 | contig 16101 bp, 9 predicted proteins | sample 768731 | NCBI WGS metagenome assembly AUXO01 (sample SAMN02715735, study PRJNA202380) | gut metagenome | biome: sheep rumen | host: Ovis aries | place: New Zealand: Palmerston North
TGAAGAGTATTCATAAATTTGTTTTTTTCTTGAATAATAACTTCCTTTATTGTATCTCTATTTGTTTCAAGTTCTGGATACATTTCCTTAAGGTTATCAACATAAATATCTATAAGCTCGTTTAGCCTTCCTAAGTCAACTCCCATCTTATTCAAATGTCTGGTCATTCTACGAATTAAACGACGTAGGATATAACCTCTATCCACATTGCTTGGTCTACCACCGTCAGCAACAATCATCATACTAGATCTTAAATGTTCAGCTGCAATTCTTCTACTTTCAATTATATCTTGAGCTGATAATTCTTTTATACGAGTCATAACTGGTTCAAACAATTCTGTATCAAATGGAGTTTCTTTTCCTTGAAGCAACATAGCTATTCTTTCAAGTCCCATACCTGTATCAACATTGTGCTGTTTTAACTTGGTATAAGTTCCATCTTCATGTTTGAAGTATTCCATAAAAACATTATTCCAGATTTCAACATATTTACCACAATCGCATGATGGTTGACAATCCGGTCCACATTTTGGTTTACCAGTATCCAAAAACATTTCTGTGTCTGGACCACATGGACCTGTTTCTCCAGCAATCCACCAATTATCATCTTTTCCATAAAAGAATATATGACTATCTGGCATACCTGCTTTTCTCCAGCAATTTGCAGTTGTTTCATCTTTCTCACAATCTTGATCACCAGCAAAACATGTAACATACAAATTTTCTGGTGCTATATTTAATTCTTTAGTCAAAAACTCATAGCTCATGCTCACAGCTTCTTCTTTAAAATAATCTCCCAAAGACCAATTTCCAAGCATTTCGAAGTATGTGCAATGTCTATTATCGCCAACTTCATCAATATCAACTGTTCTTACACACTTTTGATAATTAGTAAGTCTTTTTCCTTTTGGATGAGGTTCACCCATCAAATACGGTACTAATGGTTGCATACCGGCTGTATTAAATAACACTGATGCATCATTTTCTGGAATTAGTGGAGCACTTGGTATAACACTATGTCCCTTTGATTTAAAAAAATTAATATACTTATTTCTAATATCAATTGCTTTCATTTTTTTCCCCTTCAAAAAACAATATGAATAAAACTTCAAATTTCACGCGTAAATTATATTATAAACCTCACATAAATTCAAGCAATTCAAGTAAAAAATCAATTATAAAACTAAATTTTATCTATTCCATATAATCACGGGCAAGTATTATCACAAAAATTTCATTTGCTCCTGCACTCTTTATTAATCTTGCACACTCTTCTATTGTATTCCCAGTAGTATAAATGTCATCCAATAGTATTACTTTTTTATTTTTGAAACAATTCTTTTTTTCTATATAAAAGGCTCCTGCAATGTTGGCTTTTCTATCTGATTTATTTAATTTACTTTGAGTTAATACTTTATTTGTTTTCTTTAGATTAATATTGTGCTTAATTTTTAAAGTATTAGATAATATTTCGGTAACTAAACTTGTTTGGTTATAACCTCGTAATTTTTCTTTGATTTTACTCATCGGAACCGGAACTATATAGTCATACTTTTTTAGTATTTGGGACAATTTCTTATTATTCAAAATTTTGACAGCAAAAAAGTTACAAATATACGGTTTTGAATAAAACTTATAATTTATCATTATTTTTCTTATCATTTTTTCATATCTAAAAAGATAATATAATTTATCATAACTTCGGCATTTATTATTATCTTCAAATTCCGGTAGAAACTGATTTGACTCATATTTTTTTATGATTTTATCACATCTTTCACAAATATAGTTTTTATTTTTTGTTCCACATATTATACATTGTGGTGGAAATATAATATTAAAAATAGCGCTTATACTTTTTTCTAAGCATAAAAAAGAAGCTCTTAAGAGCATATACACACTCCTTTCCAGCCCCTTTTTTTGTATTATTTATTATACTTGGTTTAATTAATTTTTCAATATTTTTTTGAAAAATCTACTAATAATTGTACTACTTTCTTTAGAACTATTACTTAATTCTTCATATTTATTAATTACATATTTAAGTTTGTTCAACATTTTTGCTTGATTTATATTTAAAACATTAAATTTTTTTTGCAATTGACTATTATCTTTTTCTAAAGCTTCAAAAGCCTGATTTTTGTTCATATAATAATATGTATGAACAAATTGATTATATAGATGCAAATCATTTCTATATTCATTTTCATCATTACTTTTTATTAAATCAATCTGATATTGAATATTTTGGATTTCATCTTGACTATCTTCAAGAAGCTCAGGGAAGCTATTACAAGGATTATTATATAGAAGTTCCAATAAATTATAAACTTCGATTGCATTATTTTTATTATAAAACAATGCTGATAAAGATTGGCTTTTATTTTCTGTTACAAACTCATCGGTATATCCAATTATTAATTTTGTATTATCATTGTTAATACAATATATTTCAAACTTTTTTTCAGGTCCTGATTGATAATCAATATACGGACTTTGTTTTATTCTTTGAAATGTTTCAACTAATATTTTATTAAAAGAATGACTATTAATATTACCAACTATACTTCTCATAATAGCCCCCTCTACCTATTTTGGTACTATTCTTGAACTTTACTAATTTCTTTGCCTGTAAACTTTGCTTCAATGACATCAAGCATGCCTTTTACAGTTTGATTTGGTATTCTAAAAGTAGGATTTTTAAATCCACCTGCTACAATCATTTGGCCATTTGGATTTACAAATACTCCAGAACTTTTTTCATCAATCCTATATTCTTCTACTAATTGTCTTCCATATTCTAAAACTCTTTCAGGAAGTTTTACTCCTGGTTTTGAAGTTATAGCAAATGTGACACCATCTACATTTTTATCAGCATCTCTATGTTCTGATGCAGATGCGTAATAATCAATTCCCATTTCATAAGCAATTTGAGAACCTGCTAATATTTGTTCTGGTGCTAAAACAATTTCTGTACCATCCTCTAATTTTGTAGTGTATTTTTTTATTTTTTCAATTGCATTATCAATAATTTCTTGTTGCTTTCTGTGTGCCTCAGTTAATCCAAATCTTTCAATTTGTTCATCAGTTAATGATTTATCAATTAATCCTTCTTCAGCCAATCTAAAAGCTTGCTCGCCTGACAAATATCTTATTAATGCTAATCCACTTCTACTATCCATCGCACTTACTTTTGCTGGTCTTGTATCTGCAACCTCAACAATTTGTTCAGGAACATAAATCCCTAATTTATGAATAGACTCTGCAGCAGATTTTACATTATTGGCTGGATCACCATCTATAACTATCGTTCCATCTTCTGTTCTATTTCCTTTATGTCCTCCTGTATCTACATTCAACATTCCTGCCATTGTTTGTCCTGCAGGGACTCTTTTTACTTGTAATGTTTCGTCTTTTGCCAAATAACCATTTTCTTTTGCCCATCTTTCTAAAGCGTAAATTGATGATTTATTATCCAAATCATCTCCAAAGTGTGTAACAACTGTCTTTGTTTCTGCTATTTTTCTTCCGATTTGTTCAAGTAGTGTTTCATTTTCCATTTTTAAAACTCCCCTTTTTCTTTTTTATTCTTATCCTTCTTAATGCATTTTCTTACTTCTGTTTTTCCCTCTTTCGTACAATTTTAGTTTACCATAATCTATTTTCAGCGTAAAATTATCTTTTTTTATTTGTATTATAAGTTTTTCTTATACTCTTCTATTAAAAAAGGGACGGTTCCATTTTGGCGCGAGACATATATCAAACACCCACCTCAAACTCAACACAATGTACTTTTTTAAAAGAACGATAAAAAAGCCGAGGAAAACCTCGGTCAAAAAATATAACTATATACTTTTTATTTTAAACACTTTTAGTTTAGTATCGCCATATATAATTATGGTATATCTTTAATTGCACAATAGTTATTTCCAAGCCAGCCTTTTGCAAAATTCATTTATGTTTGCCCAGTGCTGTTTTTTTCATTATATTGAATTTTCATTCGAATATCACACATAAAAACACATGGTCACGCGCCAAAATGGAACCGTCCCCTAATTAGAGTTTTTTAGAGATTCTAGTCTGGCTTGGATTGTTTCTAACATTTCCTTGTAGTTAGCAAGCTTATCCTTCTCTTCGTTCACTTTAGCTTCCGGCGCCTTGTTTATAAAGCCAGGATTAGAAAGCATTTTTTCACATCTTTCTACTTCAGCTTTAAGTTTTTCCTCCTCTGCGCCCAATCTGCTTATTTCTTCTTTTATGTCAACCAATTCGTCAAACGGAATGAATACTTTAATGTCATCAACAGCTATTGAGATAGCGTTTTGTGGTATATTTTTTTCGCTATTTTCAAAAACGATTTTATTTGCAAAGCCTAATTTTAATAGAAACTCTTCCGCTTCTTGAATATTCTTCTCATTTTCTTTATCAGCCATAATAATCAATTTAGACTTTTTGGTTGGATGAACATTCATCTTAGTTCTAATATTTCTAATCTCAACAATAATTCTCTTAATTTTTTCAATTTGATTTTCTTCTTTGTCAAATGCAAACTCACCATCTCTATGTATGATTGGCCACTTTGAAATCATTATCTCTTCTGGTCCAAAACATATTAGTTTTGAATAGATTTCAGATGTTAAGAATGGCATAAATGGATGTAATAATTTTAATGTACTTCCAAATACATGGTTTAGTATATCTGATACACGTACTCTCTCTTCTTCATTTTCTGAATAAATTCTTGGTTTAACCATCTCAATATACCAATCGCAAAACTCGTTCCACATAAATCCATATATTTTATCTACAGCAATTCCTAAATCATAATTATCTATATTTTTTGAAACTTCTGCTACTAACTTATCGAATTTGTTTAAGATCCACTTATCTTCAATCCTCAACAAATCCGGATTGTATTTTTTATCTTTTTCAAAAACTTCGTAGCAATACTCTCTAATCTTCTTTTCATCTGCCAAATTCATTGTAATAAATTTTGCTGCGTTCCAAATTTTGTTTGAGAAATTAGACGCTTGTTCTAATTTCTCCGGCATAAATCTAATATCATTTCCCATTGTTGTTCCTGATAGTAATGAAAATCTTAACGCGTCAGCTCCATATTTATCAATCACATCAAGTGGATCTATACCATTTCCAAGTGTTTTTGACATCTTTCTACCTTGTTCATCTCTGACAATTCCATGTATCAAAGTTTCTTTAAATGGTACTTGATCAGTTAATTCTAATCCAGAAGTCATCATTCTAGAAATCCAGAATGTTATAATATCAAATCCCGTAACTAATACTTGTGTAGGATAAAAATCTTTATAATCTTGTGAATTTGTATCTGGCCAACCTAGTGTTGAAAATGGCCACAAAGCAGAACTAAACCATGTATCTAGTGTATCTGGGTCTTGTTCTAAATCATTACATCCACATTTTTCACACTTTGATGGAAAGGCTTTAGCTACATTTATATGTCCACATTCTTTACAATAGTATGCCGGTATTCTATGCCCCCACCATAATTGTCTTGAAATACACCAATCTTGGATATTGTCTAACCAATGAAAATATTGTTTCTCATATCTTTTAGGAACAAATTTCATCTCTCCATTTCGTACACAATCTGCAGCTCTTTTTGCCATGTCTTTCATTTTAACAAACCATTGTGTTGAAATCTTTGGCTCGATTGTTGTTTTGCATCTTTCACATTTTGCAACATTATGTACATAATCTTCTGTAGAAACTAAATTACCCAACTCTTTTAGCTTTTCTACAATCTTATTTCTAGCCTCTAGCAAATCCATTCCTTTATACTCAGGAACTAAATTTCCCATTTTAAAGTTTTCGTCAAAAACTTCTACTATTTCTAAATTATGACGCAAGCCAGCTTGGTAGTCGTTCATATCATGTGCCGGTGTAATTTTTACACATCCAGTTCCAAATTCCATCTCAACAAAATCATCAGCTATTATTGGAATTTCTTTATTCATGATAGGTAATATACATTTTTTACCTACCAAATGTGTATATCTTTTATCTTTAGGATGAACTGCTACAGCTGTATCTCCAAGCATTGTTTCAGGACGAGTAGTCGCAACTTCAATATATTCATCCTTACTTCCAACTATTTTATATTTAATGTGCCACAAGTGAGATGGTTCTTCTCCATAAATAACTTCCGCATCTGAAATAGAAGTATTACAACTTGGACACCAGTTAATCATTCTTTTACCTTTATAGATTAAACCTTTATTATAAAAGTTTACAAATTGCTCTAACACTGCATTAGACAATCCTTCATCTAATGTAAATCTTGTTCTTTCCCAATCGCAAGAGCATCCTAGTTTACGTTGTTGTTCCTGAATTATTCCACCATATTTATGAGTCCATTCCCAAGCTTCTTCGATAAATTTTTCTCTGCCTAAATCTTTCTTCGTCTTTCCTTCTGCAGCTAATTTTTGAACAACTTTCATTTCGGTTGATATAGAAGCATGATCAGTACCTGGAAGCCACAATGTTCTATATCCTCTCATTCTTTTATATCTAATTAATATATCTTGAATTGTATCATCTAGGGCGTGTCCCATATGAAGTTTACCAGTGACGTTTGGTGGTGGCATCATAATGCAAAATTTTTCTGCTTTATGATCTTCAGATGGCTTAAAATAGCCATTCTTTTCCCACTCTTCATAACGTTTACTCTCAAATTCTTTAGGCTTATACGTGTCATTTAATTTTTCTTTCATAGTTATCTCCTTTCTTTTTACCCAAATGGAATATCACCCATGGTAATTATTAACAAATAAAAAGCTCTCCCTAAATAACAAGAATATATGCACTATGAACAACAAAAAAGCTCTGCCCACATAAGGGCAAAGCTTCTATCTTCACGGTACCACCTTACTTAATAGCAAAAGTAATATAATTTATAAAAGCATAAAAACCACACTACTACATTTTTACTATTCTCTCTAGATTATAACGCATCTATCGCGGATATAATTACTAATATTTCACTATATCAACTCCAAAGCTACCTTCAGTATTTCTATCTATATAGAAGCTTTCAGCCGGTGACTTCTACTCTCTTATCTAGCGAGTGATACTTACTCCTCTTCTTCCCAGTTCTTATTATTCAAAATCGATTCCTATTTGTTAACTCATTATGATTATGTTTAACATAATAACATACTTTTTTACAAAAAGCAATTATTAATTTATTAAAAACTATAATTATCTATAATATAATCTTCGATTCTATCAATTGAAGTATGTTGGGTTTCGAATCCAATCTTTATCGCTTCAAGTAAATTTATCTTATCTTCCAATGAAATATTTGCCCAATTCATAAATAAATCAAAGCCAATCCTGCTTGAAGAAAAGATCATCTCTAATGGAGTTTCCTGTTCAAAATCTCTCAAAGCATCATCTTTTATATTTAGCTTTCTTATTTTTTTTCTTCTCTCTGCTACTGCCTCAGCATTAGAATAAATCATATATTTATCTTTTTCAGAAAGCGAATCTAAAAAATTTAATAATCTTCCAGCTAATAAATCTAATTTTTCCTCGTCAGTTGGAATTCTATATCCACAAGATCTCAAAATCGATATCTCTACATCATTATCTAATTGAGCTCTTTTTCTTTCTTCATATACTTGTTCAATTGCAGAAACTCGAGTACTCTCCTCATGTTCTTTCATTATTGCATAATACCTTCCTCGTAAATAATAATTAACCTTGATCACTTACTGGATTGTCTATCGTAATATTTCCGATTGATTTCCAGTCTAACACATCCTTTTCGTTTTTAAAACAAACTTCCAATTCTTTACCTAAACCTAGTGACCCATCTTCATTAGTTATTATTGGTCTTCTAATTGCATATACTTCAGTTGAGTTCGGAGAAATATTACTTTCAAAGCTAGCTATTTGGTTTTTGGAAACATCTCTATCTAGTTTACTTACATCCATCAAATATACTTTAAAACCATTCTCATCATAAGTACTTTCTTCATTTGAAGGTGCAATTAATTCTTTTTCTTCAAAACACGCAATAATTACATCCGTATTATAATCAGTTTGCATATTTCCCCCAGAATTATAGATTGATAGATATTTCTCTGTAACCAATTTGTTTAAACCTTCTAGTATTTCTTTTTGCGAAAAGTCTTCCTCTTCATTCACAATCTCTCTAATAATCCCATTATTTCCCATTATAATCTTGTATCCTACAAAACCGATTATAATCAAAACTGCAATTATTATAACCATAGCGATATGTGACAATCCGCTTTGTTTTTTCATTATTATCTCCTCTTTATTTGTAATAATAATACTCTAATTTGATTTTGTCTCATGATAATCTTTCTCCGTGTTTACTTTCCAAACATTTTCTTTTGTTGTTATACCTTGCAAAATATTATTGGCAGCTTCAATTCCTGTAGCCATTGAATGGTCCATATTGTTATATCTATGTTGACCATTTCTGCCAACACAAAATAGATTATCTATTTTATTAATATATTCAATCAATTTGTCTATATCTTTATATGTATCAAAATAAGCTGGATATGCTTTTTTAATTCTAACTCTATGAGTATCCTCTACTTGATCTCTGTCTATTATTTTCATACTTACTAATTCATCAATTGCAAGATTAGAAAAATCTTCATCAGACATATTCCAATACTCATCGCCCTCTTTACATGTATATTCTGTTCCAATCCAAACCTTATTTTGGGCATCGCTCACAAGATATGGTGACCAGTTATTAAATATTTGAATTCTAAGCATTTTTACATCTGGCTCTTGAACATAAATCCAACAATCTGGAACAATATTTCCTAAAGTTTTAATACTTGTTTCATTTTTCAAATTCAATTTATCTACCAATACTCCAACTGTTTGGAAATCTAAAAATGGTAAACCTTCTGCAATTGTTTGAATATCATTTGGAATCTCTATTCCTCTAAAAGCCTTAACCAAGTCATTCATTGGCATTGAAGAAACAAATATATCACCTTCAATTGTTTCTATTTTTCCATCTACTACACAATCAACTGATACTATATTTCCATTTTCAAAATTTATCTTTTGAACGCTATGTCCCATTTTTATTTCAGCGCCCAAGTCAGATACAATTTGAGATAATCTCTCCCATAAATGTCCTGGACCATATTTTGGATACCAAAATTCTTCAATAAGTGATGTCTCAGTATTATCAGAATTCTTTTTTCCAAAAGCTTTATTGAACATGTCTTTCAAAACAGCTTTAATTGACACTCCTTTAACTCTTTGAGAACCCCAATCTGCAGAAATTTCACTTGGTTTTCTAAGCCATAATTTTTCCGTATATTTTTCAAAAAACATTTTATATAATTGTTTTCCAAAACGATTAATATAAAAATTTTCTAGCGAATCTTCTTTTCTTTTATGTAAGCATGACCCCAAATAACTAAATCCAGCAACAATCGTGGTACCTAGTCCCATATTTTTAATAGTAGACCACTTTAAAGAAATTGGATAATCAAAAAATTTCTTTTTATAATAAATTCTTGAAACTCTTTGACGAATCAAGAAAACATCATCTTCTTTTTCTGGATCAGGACCATTCTCCACTAAAGGTTTTACTCTTCCTAAAAGTTCATCATCAAAAGAATTCTTTCCTTGAACTTTCATTATTTCAGCCCACATATTCATAATTCTATCGTCTTTAGAAAAGAATCTGTGTCCTCCAATATCCATTCTATTTCCGTTATACTTTACAGTTTGAGATATTCCACCAATCACATCGGTTTCTTCTAAAATTGTAACTTTAAACTCTTTATTTTTATCTTCTTTCAATATTTGGTAAGCTGTTGTCAAACCGGCTGGTCCAGCTCCAATAATTACAACATTTTTCATCAATATCTAAATCCTAACTTCAAATTCTTTTGTTGTTATTTATTCTACTTGGAAATTTTAACACATTTTTGATAATAATAAAACAAAAATTTAATCTTTTTTAAGCATTTTTAAAAACTCTAATGTTGCAAAGCTACACGCTTCCTTGTTCAATGTTGCTACACCAAACTTATTAGTTGGTAAATCATCTTCTAGTTCAAGAATTATAATACCTTCTTCTTTCTTCACAGAGCTTTCATATCCAATACCAACACCACACCCATTTTTAACAAACTTAAGCATTGGTCCCCCTGTCATCTCATATTTAGGATTAAATGTTAGTCCCTTCTCTTTATAAAAATCTTCTAGAACAATTCTTGTATTTGACTCTATTTTAGGTGAAATTATTATTGCTTTTGATAAATCTTCTACTTTCTTTGGAACAAAACCCAAAGTATCTATATATTCTTTGGTTGTATAAAATACCAATTTTGATTCAAAGCACTCTATAATATCTATATTTCTTCTTTCTAATTCATATGGAAATGAAAAAAATACAATATCAGCCTCACCGGTGTTAAGTTTTTCAATATTATCCTTGCTTCTTCCACCCGCAATTTCAATTTTTATATTAGGATATTTTTTTGCATACTTTGCTATTAATTCGTAGGCAAAACTATTTCCAATAGTTCCACCTAATTTTATTTTTAAACTCCCTTTTTCTAATAATGCGTATTGTGTGAACCTATCTGCTGCATTATCAAGAGCCTCAATGCTCCCCTTTATATAATTATAAAGATTTTTCCCTTCTTCAGTTAATTCCACACCATTGCGCTGTCTATAAAAGAGTTTTCCCCCAAGCAAATTCTCCAACTTTTGAATTGCTTGAGTAACTGCTGGTTGTGATACAAACAAAGCATCTGAAGCATTTGTTATATTTAAATATTTGGCTACAACATAAAATACTTTATAGTATTCTAAATTAATATTATTATTCATTAGTATATCTCCAAAATTTTTTATCTTAAAAATCTTGTTCAGGTTCTTCTGTATGTTGAGCAGAATCTTCTGTATTAGGTCTTGTTACAAATGTACATGGTGAATTTGGTATTTTAGAGAAAAACTCAGCTAAATCAATTCCTGGTGGATTAGTCTCCTTTAATCCGATTTTTCCAACATCACTAGAGGCATATGTTATCAATGTTTCTCCTTCTGCATCCGGCTTAAATAGTGCCTTTTCTTTATTGTCATATGAATATGATAATGAACCGATAAACCAATCTGGAATTATTCCAGAAAAATATAACTTATAATCTTCTGGAAAATCTGGTAAAACAACTTTATCCAAATCTTCTGGTGAAAAGCCATCATCAAACTTCATGTGCACTATCACTGTTTCAGTTTCTTCATTTTTTTCATAATAATAAGTTATTCCATTAACAGTTGTACCACTAGGCATTCCGACACTTTTTTTCATTTTTTTACATGTAATATATGAACCACAAGTTGAAGAGTGCACTTGAATTGTTGATATTCCATCTTTTTTTGCTTCTTCAACAAATGCAGCGGTTGATAATAATAGTCTTGAACCATAAATACCAACACTAGTTTTTGAATTTTCATCTAAAAAAATATCATATAACAAGATTAGTTTTTTCAAATCCCACGCATTAAAATCTTCTATATCTCCCAATAGGTTACCAACTCTATAAAAATCAACTATATCTCCATCTACCCTATCATCTTTAAATACCAAAAGTGGCTTTAAATTAATCAACACCTTTTTAATTATCTTTTTACACTCATCAAAAATATACTTCATTGATACATCATCTTTGGAGTTATGCTCTCCATCAAGTAAATCATCGCCGTTTTCAATTCTATTTGAAGTTACAGCAAATATTTCTAAATGTCTTTTTAAAAAACTAATTATAGTAAGTGTTAAAGCTCCTCTAAAACCTTTATTTCGATGTGTAGTATTTTTTATTATTAAACTTAAGTCTTTTACACTATTTAACATTTCTTTAAATAATATACAAATTGTTCTAAATGGTTCTTCAAAATACTCTATTCCTGCATCTATCAAAAACTCTTCATCTTCAACTAATAATTTCGACGAAATCCTATCAGAACAGCCACGTTCCAAATCTAACACAACAGCCTTAACCATATTTGATTCTTTTATGACACTATTCTTGGCATCCGGATTATTTTGACTTCTTCTCGAATCAATTTCTGCTATTATTTTAGGGCTTTTTCCTCCTATAGAGATTTCTTCATATGGTTTACTCAAAGAAATATCTTCGACTAAGTAATCTACTCCATCTTTTTTTACAACTTTGCAATTTTCACCAACACTATCTCCCTCTTTTAACGGAGTGCCTCTTCTTTCAACATACTCAACAATTTTACCTTGTTGAAGTGAGTCTATAAATTTTCTCCATCTATTTTTTCCATCTTCATCTCGGGTAACAATGACGCAATAATCGCAGCACGTTAGTATTTGCGCATTTTCAAAGCATGCTAATCCGCCAATATCAACTATTACAATAGGTAATTCCGTTTTTTCTATTATAGCCTTAACTTTTTGTGGTAATGCTAGAGATAATTTTCCTCTTCGTTTTATTGTCTTAATTAATGCTTGATTTTGTGAATCGCCAACTACACCCTCGCCATCTACATTCGCAGAAATAAACTCTCTGTATTGAAAAGGAAGTAATTTTCTTAGATATGTTGACAATATTGACTTTCCAGAATTGGGATCTCCACAAAAAGCAATTACTATTTTCTTTTTATTTGGCTCCCTATTTGTATCTTCTTCATCTCTTTCCACGTTCATACAAAACTCTTTCGTACATTATTCAAACCCATTTTAACAATAAACAACATTTATTTCAATCAAATAAAATAAGAATTTATTTTGTTATAATATTACTTTCACCTACTATATTTTCAATTTCTTTTTTAATTGCTTCATTAAACAATATACTGCCACTTGGCATAATCTTTTCATCTTGTTTTATATATACTTTAATATTAGCACTAATTCCCGAAAAAAATAAAATTGTCCCTCTAAGTCTTTCTTTTTGCTTTTCATCCAGATTTGTAATATTGATTTCACAAGATGTTATTTGAGTTTTTTTCTTTTTATAATTATCTGTTTTTGAATCTTCTTTAATACTATTCTTTTGGAAAAAGTCGTCACCAAATTCTTGTAACTCATTTGCTATAATTGTAGAATCATTATCTCTAATACTTAGCTTTCCATCTATAAAAACTATATTTCCTTCAATTAGTAAATTGCTCCATCTTGAATACGCTAAATCGAATAGAATAATTTCCATTGCACCTGTTAAGTCTTCAATTGTGACGAAGGCCATAATTGTATTCTTTTTAGTAAATTTCTTTTTTACCTTACTTACAATCCCAACTATTTTAACATTCGTTCCATCTCGGAAATTTTGAGCTTTTCCCATAGTCTCAATTTCATCTTGAATCTTAATCATGTCTTTTGAAGAAAAATTTGTAATCTTATTTATAATTTCTTTATTCTTTTCCAGTGGATGGCCAGAAATATATATTCCAACCACTTCTTTTTCCATATTTAAAAGCTCATACGAATCAAATTCATCTTTTTCATCAAAAGTATATTTTTGGGTTTCTTTTAAATCTTCTTCATTCATGATGTCAAACATACTAACTTGATCTTTTAAACCATTTCTATTATATGTTGAAATTGTATCTATTATTTCTTCAAATGAAGCTAAGAGTGTTGCTCTATTTTTTCCTAGTTCATCAAATACACCAGCCTTAATTAAACTTTCTATACACTTTTTGTTTACAGACTCATCTTTTATTCTCTCGCAAAAAGATGTAAATGAATCATATTTACCATTTTGTTCTCGTTCTTTTACAATGCTGTTAATTGCTAATATTCCAACATTTTTTATACTTCCCAAGCCGAATCTAATTTTATTATCTTGTACAATAAATTTTGTTTCACTTTCATTAATGCTTGGTTTTAAAATTTGGATTCCCATACTCTTGCATTCATCTATATATAATTGAACTTTGTCTAAATTTCCCAAAAAGCTGTTAAGTGTAGCAGCCATTAATTCTGCTGGATAATAGCATTTAAGCCATGCTGTTCGATATGAAATCACGGCATAACATGCTGCATGAGATTTGTTAAAAGCATATTTAGCAAATTCTGCCATTTCATCAAAAATCTTATTTGCAGATACTTCATCAATTCCATTTCTAACACATCCCGGAACTATTATATTTCCATCATCGTCAACTTGTCCATTAATAAATATATCTCTTTCTTTGGCCATTACATCAAGCTTTTTCTTTCCCATGGCTCTACGTACTAAATCAGCTCTTCCTAACGAATATCCTGCTAAAGAACGTACTATTTGCATTACTTGTTCTTGATAAACCATACATCCATATGTAACATTTAATATTGGTTCCAATGCAGGATGGGTATATACATTGTGCCCGGGATTTCTTTTTCCTGCAATATATCTTGGAATTTGGTCCATTGGTCCTGGTCTATATAATGAAACTCCAGCTATTATATCTTCTAAACAATCCGGTTGAAGTTCTTGCATTACTTTAGTAATACCTTGACTTTCGAATTGGAAAATTCCCAAAGTTTTTCCTTCTTTCCACAATTTATAAACTGCTGGATCATCCATTTTGTTATCAAAAGTAATCTCTTTTCCAGTATTTCTTTTTATTAATTCAATACAATTATCTATTACACTTAGAGTTCTTAAACCCAAAAAATCCATCTTTAATAGACCAAGTTCTTCCAACTTAGTCATTGTATATTGAGCAACAATATTATTATCATTTACAGCAAGTGGTACATAATTGTCTACCGCTTCTTTTGTAATAACCACACCACATGCATGTGTTGAAGCATTACGTGGCATGCCTTCTAGTTTTTGAGCAATATCAATTATTTGATGAATACTATCATTTGATTCATATAATTGTTTTAGTTCTCTATTTTGATTTATTGCATCTGCTATTGTTATATGTATCTCCATTGGTATCATTTTTGCAAGTTTATCCACTTCGCCATATGGAATATCTAGTACTCTTCCAACATCTCTTATTACACTTCGTGCACTCATTGTTCCAAATGTTATTATTTGCGAAACATGGTCTCTACCATATTTTTTTGAAACATAATCGATTACTTCTTGTCTTCTTTCATCTGAAAAATCCACGTCAAAATCTGGCATTGATATTCTTTCTGGATTCAAAAATCTTTCAAAAAGCAAATTATATTTAATTGGGTCTATATCTGTAATTCCAATTGCATATGCTGCAATTGAACCTGCACCAGATCCTCTTCCAGGACCTACTGGTATACCATTTGATTTAGCATAATGAATATAGTCCCAAACTATTAAAAAGTAATCAACATAACCCATTTTATCGATTATGCTAATTTCATATTCTAATCTTTTTTTTATTTCATCTGATGGATTTTCACCATATCTTTCAATTAATCCATCATTACATAATTTTTTAAAATAATCCAAATGAGTTTTATATTCATTTGGAACATCATAATTAGGTAAAATTGTATTTCCAAATTCAAATTCAAAATTGCATTTATCAGCAATTTTTACGGTATTTTCAATCGCTTCTGGCACATTTGAAAAATAATCTGCCATTTCTTCACTTGATTTTATATAAAATTCATTTGTTTGAAATTTAAATCTATCTTCATCATATATTTTTTTACCAGTTTGAATACATAATAGTATTTCATGGTTGTAGCTATCTTCTTTTCTAAGATAATGAGCATCATTAGTAGCGACTAGTGGAATATTTAACTTCTTTGACATTGCCACTAATTGTTGATTAGCTTGTACTTGACTTGGAACACCATTATTTTGAATCTCAAGATAATAATCTTCTTTAAATAAATCTTTATACCAAAGTGCAATTTTTTCAGCCTCTTCAAGATTCCCATTAAGTATTGCTTGATTTACTTCACCTGCCAAGCAACCACTTAGAGCAATCAACCCCTCACTGTATTTTTCTAATAGTTCATGGTCAATTCTTGGCTTATAGTAATATCCATCTATAAAGCTAAGAGAAACGAGCTTTATTAAGTTTTCATATCCTTTTTTATTTTTCACAAGCAAAGTAAGGTGGAAATATTTATCATCTTTTCCACCTTCTTTTTCA
>AUXO018574222.1_pt1 | contig 16099 bp, 14 predicted proteins | sample 768731 | NCBI WGS metagenome assembly AUXO01 (sample SAMN02715735, study PRJNA202380) | gut metagenome | biome: sheep rumen | host: Ovis aries | place: New Zealand: Palmerston North
AGAGCATGTTCTGCATCTATAAATGCTGCTCTTCCACCTCTCTTTTGTACTTCTGCTATTGCATGAAGTGCAAATGTTGTTTTACCACTAGATTCAGGGCCGAATATTTCAATAATTCTACCTTTTGGGTATCCACCTATACCTAATGCTATATCAAGTGATAATGAGCCACTAGAAACTGCATCTACTTCTAGATGAGAATCACTTCCAAGTTTCATTATTGCTCCTTTACCAAATTGCTTTTCTATATCTGACAACACTTGGGATAATATTTTATCTTTATTGTCTGTTTCAACAGTCTTTGCCATGATTATTCCTCCCTCTACTGAATACAATTACATTATATACTATAAAAATAATAATTGCAAGTATTTTTTCGAACATTTGTTCTTTTTTAATTTTTTTAATAAAAAAAAGAGTTTTTACAAAATAAAACTCTTCAATTATTTAATTTAGAAAATACTTTTTATATAAATTAAAATATTCTATTCCTGAAATTAATGATAGTATTGTTGCAGTAATTAGGCAAAAGTCATCAAAAGCTACATTTACTAAACCAAAAGGTAAGTTTCCAAGTAGCTTTAAACTAATACCTATCATCAAAAATGCTGTTTTAAATTTTCCTGTTTTTATAGCTGCTACTACATTTCCTTTTTCTCCAGCAATCATTTTTATTGTATTTACAACTGTATCTCTTAAAATAATAATAACTGGGATAGCAGGATGAACATATCCTTGCCCACATAGAGCAATTAATACTCCATTAACCAATATCTTATCTGCTATTGCATCCATTACTTTTCCAAAATCTGATACTAGATCATATTTTCTAGCTAAATATCCATCTATAAAATCAGTCACAGATGCAACAATAAATAGTACAGCTACAATAAGTAATTTAACATCTAATATTACTGTCCCATTTATTAAATATTTTGGAAAACTAACATTAATCATATCAAATGGAAATAATAGTAGTAATATTACTATTACGGCTAAAAAAATTCTAAATATTGTTATTTTATTTGGTAAATTTTTATCTATTGTTTTTTTCATACAAGCCACTCTCCTAAAAATGAAACATCAAATGAAGATGATGATTTTTCAACAAAAAATTGATTATATAAGAAAAATATAACTGCTATAATTAATAATATAATCAATATAATAAAAATAATCTTCATACCTTTTTTGTCTTCTTCAATAGCGGTATATGGAGATGCTATCTTATCATCTGTATCTATTTTTTCTTTACTATTTTTTGCTATTTCATCTATAGGTATTTTTGATGTAGATTCAAATACAAAATCATTAAATTCATCTATTACTTCTTCTACATCTAAGCCTAAATACTTTGCATAATCACTAATTAAAGTTTTTAAAATAAATTTATCTTTAAAAGTTCTATAATTACCTGTTTCTATATCTTCTAATTGAGATACTTTATAATTTAAATCCTCTGATGCTTCATCTATAGATATTCCGCTTTTTTCTCTAGCTAATCTAAGTTTTTCACCAATGTCTTTCATTTTTACACTCCTTATAATCAAAAAAAATAATAATTTTTAATAAGCCAAGTTCTGTACCTTAAAGGTGGCAAACATTTATCTATGATTACTCATTCTTCATTTAGTTCAATTCCTATTTGAAGATTCCCCTACCATATTTTGGGTTTCTCACTTGTGGGGTTTACCAACGTTTCACTCTTTCTTTTTCAAAAAAGATTCGTCACTGTGGCACTTTATGAAATACATCCATAGTTACCCTTAGGATTTCTTTCGCCGTTAGCATACGCTACTATAGGTTATTTATTCCCTATACACAAACACTACCATCATCGCAGATTGGTGTGAGCCTGGACTTTCCTCTACATTACATTAAAAATGCAGCGTTTACCTAAAAAATTATTATTCGTTTTTACTATTACCATATATTATTTTTTCAAGTTGTGATACTCTTCTTAAAATATCAACATTTGTAACTTCTTTTTCACTACTTTTATATAATTGCATGCTTTCATTAGCTGTTCTAAGTTTATGCTTAAGTTCTAAAATCTCATTCTTTTGTTCATCTATTTTTTCAAGATATTCTTTTTCTTTTCTACCCCAAGCTTTGTAGTCATTTATTACTATATCTAATAATTTATCTACTTCTTGTGGTCTATAACCCCTTGCATCAATTTTAAAATCATAATTAAGCAATGTATCTTCGCTTAAAACAATCTCGTCTTTCATCACAATCACCTAAACTAATTATCGCAAGAAATATTTATTTTGTCAATTTACAGCAATTTACTTACTTTTACGTTATCTTTATATACAATGTCCAACTTTAAATCATTACAGTCACTAATCATATTATTTAAAACATAAATGATATATAAATTGTTCATAATTAACTTTTTATTCCTTTCATTAAACATTTTATACTTTTTTAGTAAAAAATCATTACTTTCGACAATAGTTATAATAAAAACATATTTAGTAACAAAATAAAATTTTTTTTATAATTAAACCTATTAAAAATTATAAAATTATAGTATAATTAAATAGGAGGTAATATGAATTATCCAAACAAGAAGAAAACAGATGGCAATAATTACATAGAATATGGTAAAAGAGGAATGACTTTAGAAAGTGATCTAAATAATTCTAATAAATATTACTTAGAAAATGATATAGCTATAATCTATAAAAAACCTACTCCAATAAAAGTAGTAAAGGTAGATTATAATAAAAGAATAAATACTAAAATTGTAGAAGCATATTATGAAATACCTTCAACAACAGATTATAATGGTATATATAAAGGTAAATATATTGATTTTGAAGCTAAAGAAACAAAATCAAAGACATCATTTAATTTAAACAATATACATAAACACCAAATCAAACATTTAAAAAATGTTGAAAAACATGGTGGTATATCATTTTTAATAATTAGATTTACTGTTTTAGATAAAACTTTTTTATTATTTACTAAAGATTTTATATATTATTTAGATAACAACGATAGAAAATCTATACCAATTAAATATATTGAAGAACATGGATTTTTGATTAAAAACGGATTCAATCCTCTTATTGACTATATAAAAATAATTGATAAATACGTATAGGAGATAAAATGAAAAAGAAAGAATTTAAAGAAATAATTAATAATTTAAAAGAAAAAATAATTGAACACAAATTATTCACTATTATTAATATGTTTGTATTAGTTATTGTAATATTTTTATTTACAAGAAAATTATTATATGGACTTATATCATTAATAATTTGGTTAATTGTATTAATAATATTATTAAAAATTGGAGGTAACAATATAATGAAGAAAAAGAAAAAGAGTTCAATAAATGAAAGTACAGCAAGTGATGTTAAAAAGAAAAAAAGAAAAAGACATAAAGTTTTAAAATTTTTATTAAACTTGTGTCTACTAGGAATCTTACTTGGATTAATTGGGGGAATCATATTTGCAATATATATAGTTATTAATGCTCCAGATTTTAATCCTGACAACTTATATAGAGCAGAATCAACTGTTATATATGATAAAGATGGAAATCAAATAGCTAAAATTGGTGTTGAAAAAAGAAAAAAGGTAGACTATAATGATTTACCTCAAGTATTAATTGACGCAATCATAGCTACAGAAGATTCAAGATATTACCAACATAATGGTTTTGATTTACCAAGATTTACTAAAGCTGCATTTGGACAAGTTATTAATAAAATAACAGGACATGGTAATGCTGGTGGTGGATCAACAATTTCAATGCAAGTTGTAAAAAATAACTTTACTACAGTAGATCAAACAATAACTAGAAAATTTACAGATATATATATATCAATATTTAAACTTGAAAAGAATTATTCTAAAGAAGAAATACTAGAATATTATGTAAATACTCCTTTCTTAGGAAATGGATCATACGGTGTTGAGCAAGCATGTCAAAGTTACTTTGGAAAATCAGTTTCTGATATCAACTTAGCTGAAGCTTCTATAATAGCTGGTTTATTCCAAGCTCCATCTGCATATGACCCTTATATGTATCCTGAAGATACTGAAGCAAGAAGAGAAATAGTTCTATATCTTATGAAACTACATGGTTATATAACAGAGGAAGAAGAAAAATTGGCTAACTCTATTCCAGTTAAATCATTATTAAGATCATCTAACTCAGAAGTAGCAACAAATGAATTCCAATCATTTATAGATATAGTTTTAGATGAGGTTGAAGAAAAAACAGGAAATAATCCTTATACAACAGGGATGAAAATATATACGACATTAGATGCAAATAAACAAAGAGTATTAAATGATGTTATGGCAGGAAAAACAGTTGAATGGAAAGATGACTTAATTCAAGCTGGTATCGGTGTTGTAGATACAAATAGCGGCGCAATACTTGCAATTGGTGGTGGAAGACACAGAGAAGGTGAAAGACAATATAACTATGCAACTATGATTAATAAACAAATTGGTTCAACAGCAAAGCCATTATTTGATTATGGACCAGCTATTGAATATAATAACTTTTGTGAATCTACACCATTCTATGATGGCGAATATACTTACTCAAATGGTGTATCAATTAAAAACTGGGATGGTGCATACCAAGGTGTAATCACATTAAAATCTGCGTTAGCTGCATCAAGAAATATTCCTGCATTAAAAGCATTCCAAAGTGTAGATAATTCTAAAATAAAAGAATTTGTAACAAGTTTAGGAATGACTCCAGAAATAGATAGTGAAGGAGTTTTACATGAAGCTCACTCATTAGGTGGATTTAATGGAACTAATCCAGTACAACTTGCTGGTGCCTATGCTGCATTTGGTAATGGTGGATATTTCACTAAGCCATATTCAGTAAATAAAGTTGAATATATAGATAATGGTAAAACAGTTAGTTTAAAGAACAAAAAGAAAAGAGTTATGTCAGATGCTACTGCTTATATGATAACTGATGTATTAATGTATGCAGTTGATAGTGAATGGATTTTAAATGGAGATGTTGATGGTGTTGCTCTAGCAGCTAAAACTGGAACTACAAATCTTACATCAGAAATTCAAGAATTATATAACTTACCTAGTAATGCTGTTAATGATGTATGGTCAGTTGGATATACTCCAGAATTTTCAATAGCTATATGGTATGGTTATGACAAATTAGTTGAAGGATACTATAATACTGGTGGATATGAAAAGAATATGATATTCTTACATGTAATTGATGCTATTTCAAATAGAGATGCAAAGCAATCATTTGATGTACCAAGTTCAGTAGTTAAAGTTACTGTAGAAAAAGAAACATATCCAGTACTATTACCAAGTGAAAATACACCTGATGATATGAAAGTAACTGAATATTGTAAAGCTGGAACTGAACCAACAACAGTATCTCAAAGATTTAAAAAAGTAGAAAATGTTTCAAACTTAAAAGAAAGTGAAAATGGTGATAAAATTACATTATCTTGGTCAGCAGTTGCTGAACCAGAATATAGTTCATTTGAAAACTTTAAAAAATTAAATAATGTATTATATGCACAACACCTAGAAGAAAAATTTGCTGAAATGCAATCTGGAAATGGTGCATTTGGTTATGAAATAGTTGAAAGAAATACTTCAACAGGTCAAACTCAAGTAATAGATTTCACTACTAGTACTACATATTCATTTACAAGAAAAGAATATGATGCTGTGTATACAGTTATAGCTAAATATAGAAATAATTTAATTACAGCAAGTTCTGGAGTTGAAGTTAGTGTTAAAGGAAGTAACCCAACAATTGATATTGATAATTACTCTACTTCAAATAGTAATTCAACAGTAAGCGTAAAAATGGGTGAAAAAAATGCTACACTTGCTAATGTAACAAATGGAATAAAAGTATACGATGATAATAATAAAGATATAACATCAAGTTGTACAATTAAAGCAATAAGTCCATGTACAACAAACTCAGGAAGCGGAAGTTGTTCAATTTCAAGTAATTTAGCTACATTTAGTGCTCCAGGTACTTATACAATAGAATTTGAAATTACATATAAAGATGTAGAATTAGTAGTTGATCCTACTTACGTAACTGTAACAGAATAAGCAAAGAATGTGTTCAATCACATTCTTTTTTCTTGAATCAAAAAAGATAATATGTTATTATATTATTTATTCAAAAGGCAGGATGATAATATGATAAATAATAATTTATTTATGAGTAAAATAACTGATAATAAAGATACAATTTCAATTGAAGAATATATTCCAATTATGAAAATGATTTTATCGGAAGAAGAGTTTTATATTGTATGTAAAATGAATAATATAAGAATTGAAGAAAACGAAAGTTATTCACATCATTTCAAAGAATTATCAGAATTAAATGGTCAAGCTAAAAAATATAAATTAAAACAATTATCTATAATAGAAGGAAGAGCCATAAACAAATTAAAGATCGGTTATAAAATTAATAATAGTTTCATAATTACTAAAGATGAATTAAAAGCTTATTATAATAAAGAAATAGATACTATAAATAATGATATTGATACTGTTGAAAACTTAAGAATGGGAGAAATTAAAAATCTAAGTATATATAAATTTCCATTTTCTGTTTTTTCATATCATGAAGATAACCAAGAATTAACATATGACAAAAAGCCATATTATCTAAAGCAATTATCTTTTTGTAAATCATATTATATAAATAAAATTAACAATTTAAACAGTAAGAAAAAAGAATTAAAAAAATAGAGTTGATACTCTATTTTTTTGTATTGTGATAATAATTAAATTCAGCTATCTCAACTGATAACTCTTCTAAATCTATTAATTCTTCATAAGAATCATCTAGTACTTCTTCAATTTCAAATAATAATTGCTCAATAGTTTTATTATTATATTCAATTTTATAATTATCTAATATATTCATTTGCTTTTTTGATAAATATAAACTATCGTTAATCTTTTTTAATTTCATACTATCATGAGTCTTCATAACAATATCATCAATTTTATTTTTCATTTAAATCCTTCTTTAATGTTTTATCTTTTTTAGTTTTCATTTCACAATATATCTTTAGTAGATATGATAATGTACTTCTACTATCTAAACTAGTTTTCGCAAATGATTTTTCATTTAATCTATAATAATTAATATAAGACTTAATATTTTTTAAATATTCTATACTTTCTTTACTATCTATATTATCTTCATTTTTAAATATATCATTTATTACACTAGAGATTAAATTAACAACATCTTCCTTATTTTCAATTATTGATAAAGAACCAGCCATCATATTATAAAGTACTTCTGGACTATATACAATCTTTTTTTCTTCTAACTCATTTTTAAAATCTTTGTAATATTCATATAACCAATCCTTATTTAAAATATTATCATATTCTTCAAGATCATTTTCATGAATTGGCGAAATCGATAATAAAAATTTATTATCTTGATTAGATAACTGCTTAATCTTTCTAATTTTACTAATTTCATTACTATTATTAAATTCAATATTATACGCTATTGAAACATCCATATATTCAGGAAATAAAATATATAAATCCATAACTTCATTTAAACTTGAAACGCTTTTTAATATTGAAAATAATTCTATTTCAGATAAAGATGCTGTCCCATCTAATATTCTAGAATTTAGTTCTTTATAAGTATCTAAAAATATTAAACTTAAAGTTGCATAAGCTGCAGGATATTTATCTCTATCTTTGCTACTAATTGATTCAAATATATCAAATGAAAACTCTTCTAGATTATCAATTTTATATAAGTCTTGAATATTCTTTCTAATCATATTATTAATACTAATTTTATTTTTTTCCATAAATCCCCCTATTTTTGTAATTCATTAATTGCAGATATAAGACCTAACTTACCATATTCATAAGTTAATCCACCTTGTTGATAAGCGATATATGGTGGTCTTATTGGAGCATCACAAGATAATTCTATTGAAGAACCCTGTGTAAAACTACCACTAGCCATTATTACTTTATCATCATAACCTGGCATATCCCATGGAACACAAACTGTAAAACTATCTACTGGTGAACCTTTTTGTATACCTACAACATACTTAATTAATTTTTCTTCATCTTCAAATATTATATTTTGTACAATATCTACTCTTTCTTCATTATACCTTGGTTCAACTTTATAACCTAATTCTTCCATTACTTTACTAGTTAATATAGCTGTTTTAACCGCAGATGCAACCACCGATGGTGCAAAGAATAAACCTTTTAAAAAATCTTTATTAATACCTAGAGTAGGTCCAACTTCTCTCCCCTCACCAGGTAAAGTTAATCTTTCACCAGCTAAATCTACATACTTTTTCTTACCAACTATATAAGCACCATTAGGTGCAATCCCAGCTCCTAAATTTTTAATTAAAGAACCTACAGCTATATCTATATCACTTTCAGTAATTTCATGTTCGGTAACAAATTCAGTATAGCAATTATCAACCATTATAATAATATCTTTATCAATAGATCTAATTATCTTAGAAACTTTATCTATCTTTTCTTTTGAAATACTTTTTCTTGTGGAATATCCTTTAGACCTTTGTATTTCTACAACTTTAACCTTATTATTATTTAAGTATTCTTTTATTTTATTATAATCAAAATCATCATTAACTAAATCTATTTGATCATATAGGATACCATAACTTTTAAGTGAGCTATCATTATCTTTAATTCCTATTACTTCATGTAAAGTATCATATGGTAATCCAGATATGCTTAAAAGTTTATCTCCAGGTCTAAGTAAGGAAAATAATGCAACTGTTAAAGCATGAGACCCTGAAATAAATTGACTTCTAACTAAAGCACTTTCACATTTAAATATATCACAAAAAATATCTTCAATTACATCTCTACCAATGTCATTATAACCATAACCAGTTGTTGAATTAAAATGATTTTCTGATAATTTATTTTTTTGAAACGCTTCCAATACTTTTTTAGAATTAGCTGCGCATATGTTATCCACAGCATTAAATTCATTTGCTAATTCTTTTTCACATTTATTTACTAAATCTACTATATTACTCATATTATACCCTCCTTATTTCTCCACTTTTAACACTTTTATCATTTATTAATTTATATATGTTATATGCAACTTCATTGGGTTCTTCTAATTTTTCCTGTCCTATTCTTTCTAATTCTGATTTTAAATATTCAGGATTCATCTCTCTTATACTTTCAGTATTAGTCCAATTAGGCATAACTCCAATTACTTTAATATTATCTAATTCTAATGCCATAGTCTTAGTAATTATATTAATTCCAGCTTTACTTGCAGAATAATCTATATTTAAAGTACTATAAGTATCTTCTGAATCTGTAGATGATACATTTACAATTACACCATTATTCATATATTTATATAGATATTTTGATACTAAAAATGTTCCTACCACATTTACTTCAAGAACTTTCATAAATTCCTCTTTTGTTTTTTCATCAATGGAATTATCTATTGCTAAAGCTGCATTATTAACTAAAACATCAATTTTTTTATAATTATCTAATATAAAATTTCTTAAATTAGCAATATCGTCTTCTATAGAAATATCACATTTAATTATATTTGCTTTAACACTATAACTATCTTCTACATATTTTTTTAAATTTAGTGCTTCATCTTTACTATTATTAAAAGTAATTACTACATCATAACCATTTTTTGCTAATATTTTAATTAGTTCCCTACCAATCCCCTTAGATGAACCTGTAACAATTGCTAACATATTCCCACTCCTTAATAAATGATTATATCATAACATTAAAAAAATAGAAGTTTTTTATTTGAAGACTTCTATTTTTTATTTATTCTTTTTAAAATATCTCTTGCAGATACTAGTCCAGTAGCAGCTGCTATAACTATATTTCCTGCCTTACCAGCCCCGTCACCTATAAAGTATAAATTGTTATTATCTATCCTAAAATTATTATCTGTAGTTATTTCATTACTAAAGAATTTAATTTCAGGTCCATATAATAGTGTCTCATCATTATTAACACCTGGTATAATTTTATCTAATTGTTCTAGACCTTCAAGTATATTAGTTATAATTCTATGTGGTAATACTAATGCTAAATCCCCTGCAACACAATCACTTAATGTAGGAGTTATAAACATTTTATTAATTCTACTCCATTTACTTCTTCTTCCTTCTTTTAAATCCCTAAGCGTTTGGATAATAGGTTTTGAATCACCTAATACATTAGCAATTCTAGCAATAGATTCTCCATATTGTCTTGTATTTGTTACTGGTTCAGTTAAATTTACCTTAGATATAAAAGCAAAATTTGAATTATTTGATTTAATATCCTTCAAAGAGTGACCATTTACACATATATATCCATAATAATTTTCTTTAGCAACAAAACCTCCAGGATTAGTACAGAATGTTCTTATTTCATCATTATATGTACTTGTTTTTATAAATATAGTTGGATCATAAATAATATCACACATCTCTTGCATTATTTCTTTTCTTACTTCTACCCTTACACCTATCTCAATACTCTTTGATAAATAATCAATCTTATATTTATCAGCTAATTCTTGAATCCATTTAGCTCCTGTTCTTCCTGGGGCAACTACAACATATTCAGATTCAATCTTTTCTTCTTTTCTTCCTTTTTTATATGTAACAACATGTAGATCTTCTTTTTTACTTTCTATATCAGTTACATCAGTACCCTCACATATTTTTACGCCTTTATCTTTTAAGTATTTCTGAAATCCTTCAATATATTCAGGTAAATGATCGCTTCCTAAATGCTTTTGTTTTATTAGTAATAATCTCATCCCTAGTTTAGTACATTTCTTTTGAATATCCTTAGCTTCAGTCATGTCTGATGGAAATACCTCAGCATCCATATTAAATTTATTGAATATTTTTTCAGTATCATCAACTAATTTATAAGCATCTTCTTCTTTCATATACTTAAATAAATCAGATTTACCTAACTTTGGTATAAAATTTAATTTGCCATCTGAAAAAGTTCCTGCTCCACCATAACCTGATAATATATTACAAGGATTACAGTTTTTACATTCAGTTTTTAATTTATTCATAGGACAAAATCTATTTTCAACAAATTTTCCCTTATCTAACATTACTATTTTTAATTTAGGATTATTTTCAATTAATTCATATGCACAAAATAATCCTGCAGGCCCTGCACCTACAATAACCACATCTACTTTCATAACCTTAACCTCCTCTTTAATTATATCATAAAAGAAAAAAGATATATATACTATATATCTTTACCATTTAAATTCTTCAACTTCTGGCATATCTATTCCATATTCTCTAATATAATCATGATGTTTTTGAAGCATTTCATTACAATATTCTCTTAAATTATCTTCATTTTCTACTTCTACATATCTTAAAACATCTAAAGCTATGTGATATCTATCTAATTCATTTTGTACTCTCATATCAAATGGTGTTGTTATAGTTCCTTCCTCTTTATAACCATGAACATGAAGATTTCTATTTTCCCTATCATATGTTAATTCATGTATTAAATTTGGATACCCATGAAATGCAAATATTATTGGTTTATCCACAGTAAAAATACTATTATATTCTTCATTTGTTAATCCATGTGGATGTTTTAAATTAGATTGTAATTTCATTAAATCAACTACATTGACTACTCTAACATTTATATCTAAATATTCTTTTAATAATTTAGTAGCTGCAAATACTTCTAAAGTTGGTGTATCACCAGAAGCAACAAGTATAACATCTGGATTATCGTCACTAGCAAATTTTATAATATCAATTCCCTTTTCGCATAATGATAATGCATCTTCTTTATTAAACCATTGCATTCTTGGATGCTTAGATGCCACTATTACATTTATATAATTTTTAGTTTTTAAACAGTGATCAACAGTACTTAATAAACAATTAGTATCAGGAGGTAAATATATTCTAGATATATCTGATTTTTTGGTAACCATGTGATTTAAGAATCCAGGATCCTGATGTGTATAACCATTATGATCTTGTTGCCATATATGCGATGTTAACAAAATATTTAATGAAGATATATCCTTTCTCCAAGGCAATTCTTTTGTTACTTTTAGCCACTTTGCATGTTGTGAAGCCATTGAATCAACAATTCTTATAAAAGCTTCATAAGAGGTAAATAAACCATGTCTGCCAGTAAGTAAATATCCCTCAAGCATTCCTTCACAAATATGTTCTGATAAAACAGAGTCTATTACTCTACCATTTATATCTATATATTCATCATATTCATATTTTAAACCATTAAATTCTCTATTGGTAACCTCAAAGACATGATTTAATCTATTAGATAATGCTTCATCAGGTGAAAATATTTTAAAATTATTAAAATTATTCTTAACTACATCTCTTAAATAATTACCTAACTCCATCATATCTTGACATACTATAGTAGATGGTTTATTAAAATCTATCATATAATTTTTAAAATCTGGTAAATTTAGTTCTTTTAATAGTAATCCACCATTTGTGTTGGGATTACTTCCCATCCTTCTATCACCTTTAGGCAACCATTCTCTAATATCACTTAGCAACTTACCATCTTTATCAAAAAATTCATCTATTTTATAACTTCTTAACCAATTTTCTAATGGTCTTATATTTTCAAGATGTTTTTCATCTACTATTAGTGGTACTTGATGTGATCTGAATGAATTTTCTACCATATTTCCATTTACTATTTTAGGACCTGTCCAACCTTTTGGTGTTTTTAATATAATCATTGGATAAATAGGCCTTTCATTATTTTTCTCAGATTTAATATTTTTTATCTTTTTAACTACTATATCTAAAGTTTCTGCCATTAATTCATGCATTTTTATTTGATCTTCACCATTTACTATAAATGGCTCGTAACCATATCCTTTAAATAAATTTATTAATTCATCATCACTTATCCTAGATAAAATAGTGGGATTAGATATTTTATAACCATTTAAATGTAAAATTGGTAAAACAACACCATCATTTTTTTTATTAATGATTTTATTTAAATGCCATGATGCAGCAAGTGGCCCAGTTTCTGCCTCTCCATCACCAACTACACATGTAGCAATTAAATCAGGATTATCTAGTACTGCTCCAAATGCATGAGCAAGACTATACCCTAATTCTCCACCTTCATGTATTGAACCTGGATCTTCAGGAGCACAATGAGATGATATTCCTCCTGGAAAAGAAAATTGCTTAAATAATTTTTTTAACCCTTCTTTATCTTCAGTTATTTCAGGATATATTTCACTATAACTGCCTTCTAAATATGTATTAGATACTAAAAAATTACCACCATGACCAGGCCCTGATATATATATCATATTTAAATCATATTTTTTTATTATTCTATTTAAATGAGTATATATAAAGTTTTGACCAGGTACTGTTCCAAAATGACCAACTATTTTTTTCTTAATATCAGTTATTTCAAGTGGCCTTTCTAATAATGGATTATCTAATAAATATAACTGCGCAACAGATAAATAATTAGCAGCATTAAAGTATCTATTTATAATATTCAATTCTCTCTTATTAAGCATATTATCCCTTCCTATTCTATATATAAATATTATAATATATTTTTTTAATAAAAAAAAGAACTTAAATTTAAGTTCTTTTTATTTATTCATTTTTTGTTCCGCAATTAGAACAGAAATTTCCATTTACTGGTTGTCCACAATTAGAACATGTTTTTGTTCCTGCTTGAGCTTGAGTTCCAGCAACTGCGCCAACTAATCCTGCACCTGCATTATTAGCCATTCCATAACCTACAAATCCACCTAGTGCTCCTGCTTCATTTTTAGATGCATTTAATAATGCTTCACTAGCAGCAGCTTGAGCAGCTATATTAGGATTCTTAGAATATGCTTCAGTCATCTTTTCAACTCTTTCAGCATCAGCACCAGCCATTCCTCTAACCTTATCAATTTCACGAATTTGAGCTTTAGATTCTTCACTGGCATTAATTCTTATAGCAACTTCAGTAACTATAATACCATACTTATTAAACCAATCATCGTTTAGTAAAGTATTCATTTTTTCACTTATTTCAGATTTTTTACCTTGAATTTTATTAAATGGAACATTTTCTTCAGCCATTATATCTGAGATAGCTCCACTTACTTTTTCAGCAAATTTTCCTTTTAAAATATTTCCACCATCTGAAGCAAAAATATCATCAAACGTTAAAGTATCTTTAGGATTTGATCCTAACATTGTATTAACTAATATTACTGGATCGTCAACTTTAATGCTGAAATCACCATTATAAGTAACTTCAACACTTCCATATACTGGATCAACAATTGGTTCAGGTTGTTGTGAACCAAAATATACTGGTGGTAATACTTTAATATTTATATAATATACTCTTTGATCAGAAAATTCTTGACCACCTAAAGTAATTCTTTGTCCAACTTTTTTAATTGAATCAACTAAACCTTTTCCTAATCCTCCACAGAAAACTGATGGAACAGATGAACTTTGATATTCAAATGGTCCTGGTTCAGCAGAAAATTCTGTAACTTTTCCACTATCAACAATCATCATTGCCATTCCTTGTGGAACTTTAATAATACTTCCGTTTGAAATAACACCTTCAGTATAAGTACTATTTCCTGAGCCGTGATTTACAACTCCTCTTTGTACGATAACATCATTATCAATTGCTGGACATTCAATGACTTCACCAAATTGATCTCCAACAGTTGTTTTTAATGCATCTAAACTAGCTTTGATTAATCCCATATTTCCTCCTTAAAACTCAGCTAAATTGTTAATTGTCCATGTTCTATTTACTATATCTTCTATACCGCTTCCACAGTATACACATTTTTTTTCTCCAACACCTTTAATTGGTGCACCACAATTTGGACAATTTAAACCTAATGCTTTCTTTTCATAAATAACCTTACTTTCATCAACTATATAAATAAATTCTGTTTGTATTCTTGTTTGAACTTTCTTACTTTTAGTTTTCTTTGTTTCAATTACATATTCAACGCTTGATTGAAAACATAAAGTAGCAATTCCATCCGTCTTTTCATATTTATTTAAAACAGTTCGATGAACCTTGGTAGAATAAAAGTGTACTTCATTATCTTTATAATCATCAATTTTATTATTTATAAATGTATTTAATCTTTCATATGCTTTAAAGGCATCTTTATCTCCATTTTCTATCGCATCAAATGTTTTTAAAATCATACTTTCTGCTTTAGACTTTAATTCATTAATATTAAGCGATGGAAAATCTCTCTTTATTCTAGATGAATATATATTATCCATACCAGATAAAGACTTAGGTGTACTTTCAGCTTCTAAATTCGATTTATTAAATGCCTCACTTAAACTAGTAGTACCAAAATATTGTCCCAAAAAACTTCTTGTTTTTGTTCTAATATATAAATAACAAAACATTACAATTAAAACCAAGATAATTAATAGTACCAAAATAACTATCAATGGCATTTTAATCGCATCACTCCTATTCCTTAAATATAATTATACCAAAAATGGTGTAAAAGTAAATAACATAATAAAAAATGCAGACTTTAATCTGCACTTTTATTATCATATGTCTTACATATATTTTCTAAATCTTCTATTATTTTTTCTATATCATCTTTATTCTTTAATCTGGCACCAGAGGCATACATATGACCCCCACCACCATATTTTTCTAGCGTTTTATTTATAACTGGTCCTCTACTTCTAGCATTTACCTTTATAATATCTTGTTTTTTATCTTCAGTAAATATAATCCAAACTAGCACTTCATTTATATTATTAAAACTTCCTATTATATTACCGGATAATGCAGAATCACCACCATATTTTTGTAATATTTCATCAGTAATTACTATATAAGCTAGTCCTCCTTCAGTAACAGTAAAATGCTCAGCAATATACCCTAAATATCTAACATCTACTAATGGTCTATTATATAAATTATCATATAAAGGTTTTAGATTAATTTTTACATCACTAACTAACTTTGATACTAATGAAAACGT
>AUXO014888501.1_pt1 | contig 16091 bp, 13 predicted proteins | sample 768731 | NCBI WGS metagenome assembly AUXO01 (sample SAMN02715735, study PRJNA202380) | gut metagenome | biome: sheep rumen | host: Ovis aries | place: New Zealand: Palmerston North
TGCGGATACCAGGTAGAATGCACCGAGAACAATGAAGGAATTGTTCGTACCGCCAAGCAGTTTGTCGATTCCGTTTGCAATGAGGACATCCCCGCCGGTATTTACAAGAGCTGTACCAATCGGCAGCATGCATACCATGCAGAGAATAACGCTGATCCCCATATTTCCGGGGATTTCACGAGGCTTCAGGATCCCGCAGAATACCATCGCAAGCGCTCCGATGACACACGGCAGCGTTGAATCGAAAATGCCTGTCAGGCTGGAAGTGACCAGACCGATAATGGTCAGAGCAAAAATGGCAATTGCGGTCTTTTCTTTCTTCGGATCAAGACTCTGTGTTTCCTTCTTTCCTGTCACCTGATACTCCTCAGCTTCGAAGGAAGGAGCGAGCTTATGATTGACAAGAATACAGACTGCCATGACTGCCAGGCCGAGAGGAAGCTTTGCCAGCATCTGAGTGAAGTAATTGAATTCTCCGACACCGCCGAAACTTTCAATGATCTGATTCAGCATATTATACTGACCGGCATTTCCGCCCAGCGGAAGCAGACCTGCCCATACCTGGCAAAGGATAGCGCAGTTCTGGATAAACTTGCTTGCCGGACGGTTCTGTGCAGCACAGACCGTATAGACGATGGGAAGAATGATATTCAGACTGTTTGTGCCGTTCGTGAAGCTTGTCAGAATGAAGATGATGAACGCCAGACCGAGCATGATCTTGGTATCACTGGACCCTGGCTTGATGATATTCCCGGACAGCTTTTTCAGGATGCTTGTTTTGGATAATCCGGCTGCCACAACAAACATTGCGGCCATCATGATGACGGAACTGTTGGAAAGACCTGCCCATGCTTCTTTGAAGGTTACGACGCCCCCAAGCTGCAGCAATGTTGCGCATGTTACGGCGCATGTCGCAATACTGAACTTATTGGAGCACATGAGCGCGATGACGATTAAATATACAACCAATACATAGATAAGACCAAAATTCACAATTACTCCCTCCTGGATACCACCTGCCGGATGATCGGTCCGGAAGATCATATCGTTTGAATGAAACCGGTTTCTTACAAGAAAACTATAATTCGTGAGGGAAGCAGTTGGGAAATACCGGAATTTCATGAACTATTAAAAAAAACTATAGTAGAATACAGAAAAAGAACCGCCGCTGCAGGATCCCCGCAGACTGGCGAATACAGGTGAATCATGATAACACTCAAGCAAATCCAGTATTTCCTCTCCGTTTCCGAAACATTGAATCTTACAAAGTCCGCCCGGGATCTGTATATCTCACAGCCCACATTGTCCGTCGCAGTCAAAGAGCTCGAACAGGAATGCGGTGTCCCTTTGTTTCACCGGAACGGACCGAAGATCTATCTGACTGATGCCGGCATTGCACTGCGGGAGGAATTCCTGAAAGTAATGCGGCAATACGACAGAATGCAGGAGGTGATTGATTCCGGTTCTCTTGATGATAAGGGAATCCATTTCGGTTATTCTCCTGTGATAGGTTCCGAGATCGGACCGAAGCTGTACAGCAGATTTACCCGCAAATACCCTTCGATAAAGATCCAGATAAGAGAAGGTGCCGGATCCGATCTGCTGCAGGATCTGTATGACGGGCAGCTGGATGTTGTTCTGACCGGTCATCGCTACTCTTTCTCGGAGAAATGGAAAGATGTCTTCAACACATTTTCGATCAGAGGCTCCAATCTTCACTACTGTGTCAGCGCGGATAACCCCATGGCAGATAAAGAATATGTGACTGCGGAAGATGTCGCCGCAAATCCGATCATTCTATTCGGAGATACATTTCCCATAACAAAACGGATCGAGGAAGCATTTCAGCAATTGGGACTCACATTGAACATCGTGCTGAAAAGTTCTCAGATCTATATCATATCCCGTTTGATAGCGGATGATATCGGCGGTGGTTTTCTTCCATTGGAAGCCGGCAGAAGGTATCCCGGGATCGTTCCGCTGAAGTGTGATTTTTCCGAACTGATTGCCGGTCCTGAAGCATTGTTGTATTGGGCAAAAGGCAATGTCACACGGCCGGAGATCAGAAAAATCCTGCAGATCGCCGGAGAAGAATTCTCAGATTGAACCTTCCTGCTGTCTGCAGGCATTGTCTGTCGGCCGCGAATCAAAGCGAAGCTGTTCTGTGAAGGCGGCATACGAAAAAATCAAAAATGCAATCATGGGCTAACTGATCACTCAAATCCACTTTTTCTGAATTCATTTTGGGAATACTCCACCATAAAGGTATACGATCCCCACAGCATTTTCCTGCCATCCGGTCGGGTAAGCAAAAAACACAATCTGCCAGTTCCTCCAGTACCTAAGTCCGGTTATAGAAAAAAGTCTCATCTCTGAGACTTTCTTTGTTACAGCTGTGAACGGATAATCTTTCCGCTTGTTGTCTTAGGGAGTTCATCCTTGAACTCAATGATACGCGGATACTTATACGGAGCCGTTCTCTTCTTGACGTAATCCTGTATTTCCTTCTTCAGTGTATCAGTGCCGTCTGTACCGTTTACCAGCACGATGCTTGCTTTTACTACCTGGCCTCTGACCGGATCCGGTGCAGGTGATACACCACATTCCATAATATACGGAAGCTCCATCAGAACAGATTCAATCTCAAACGGCCCGATCCGGTAGCCGGATGACTTGATCAGATCATCCGCTCTGCCGATATACCAGAAATAACCGTCTTCATCTTTCCATGCCAGATCACCGGTATGATAATACCCGTCATGCCATACCGCATCGGTGGATTCTTTGTCTTCATAATACCCGGTAAACAGACCGCACGGTGCACCTTCTGCTACACGTATGCATACTTCACCAGGTTCACCGGTCTTCACAATGTTTCCGTCCGGATCAATCAGTTCCACATGATACAGCGGGTTCGGTTTGCCCATGGATCCCACCTTCGGTTTCATACCGAGGAAGTTGCCAAGCACAAGGGTTGTTTCTGTCTGTCCGAAACCCTCCATGATGGAAAGTCCGGTTGCTTCACGGAAGCGGTTGAAGACTTCCGGATTCATTGCTTCTCCTGCTGTGGAGGCATGCTTGATGGAACTCAGATCATAATGCGAGAGGTCCTGCTTAATGAAGAACCTGTACATGGTCGGCGGCGCACAGAATGTTGTAATACCGTATTTCTTAAACATCGGCATAATGTCGTCGGCGTTGAATCTGTCAAAGTCATAGACAAATACGGCAGCTTCACACAGCCACTGTCCGAAGATCTTTCCCCACATAGCCTTAGCCCAGCCGGTATCACTGATTGTAAGATGCAGACCGTCCGGATCCACACAGTGCCAGTATCTCGCTGTAGCGAAGTGCCCGAGCGGATATTTACAGTTATGCACAGCCAGCTTGGGATATCCCGTTGAACCGGATGTAAAAATAGCCATCATCGGATCATTGCCCGAGATCGCATCATCCGTACGGCTGAAGTGACTGGAATACATCAGGTATTCATCATCGAAGGAATGCCATCCGTCCACCATACCGTTTGTGGTGATCTTTACTTTGATCTTCCCGTACTGTTCAATGGCAGGCGTGGAATTCTCCACACTCACACCGTCAGAAGAACAGACAATAGCGGATACATTCGCTGTTTCAAAGCGGTACAGATAATCCTTCTCGGACAGCTGATCCACGGCCGGAATCGCTACCGCACCGAGTTTCTCCAGACCCAGCAGGATCGGCCAGAACTGCCAGTTTCTGCGCAGCACCAGCATGACACGATCACCTTTCTGGATACCGAGCGCACGGAAGTAGTTGGCTGCCCTGCCGCTCTTTTTCTTCATATCCTCAAAGGTCATCCTGGTTTCGGTCTTATCCATGCCGATATGCAGCATCGCCAGTTTATCGGGTTTCTCTCTGCCCAGTTTATCCACTACGTCAAAGGCAAAGTTAAAGCTGTCCGTATTCTTGAACGAGATTTCCTTCAGGTTGCCGGTACCGTCCTCCGATACATTGATGAAGTTCTCCCAGATCCGCGGCTCTCCGGTTACCCGCTCTGTTGTAATAACAGGCGCAATCTCCGGCACAACCGGTGTCGTATCACCCGGATTCAGAACGATGGCATAGAAGTCACAGTCACCGCCGTTGGTCGCCAGCAGTCCGTGCGGAGTGGATGAGTTGTAGTAAATGGAATCACCCGGACCGAGAATCTCCGTATAGTTTCCCAGCTGTACCTTCAGGTATCCGCGGATGACAATATCCAGCTCCTGTCCTTCGTGTGTGGATGTTTCCACCGGTCTCAGCTGGGCATCCGGATCAAACACACTGTGCACGAACAGCGGCTCCGATACACGGTTCTTGAACTTATCCGCCAGTGCGTAGTACGTCATGCCGTGCGCATTGTCAACAATCCTGCCTTCACCGGCTCTTGTTAGAATATAGGAACTCAGACGCGGCGCTACACCTTCAATCAGCTCACCGACGTCTACCGCAAAAATCTTGGAAACCGTGTACAGGAAACCGAAGTTCAGCTCTTCCCTGCCGCTTTCATAATCCAGGTAATCATCCTCGGACATGCCGAGTTTAGCGGCCATATCCGCCGTACTCAGTCCTTCAATCTGTCTGAGTTCACGGATACGGTCAATAATCTCATGAATCTTAAACTGAAGCTCATTTGGTTTGTCCATCTCTGCTCTCCCTTCTGCCGGAGAAATAAAATCCCCGGAACAACATTTTTCCGGGGACGATATATCTATATCGCGGTACCACCCTGGTTGCACTCTTACGAATGCCTCTCTTGAAACTCCAACAAGTTTCTTGGCACTTACGCGGCTTCACGGGAGGCTCTACTCACTTTCGCTTTCTGCGCTCCGACTCGGGAGTGACAAGTTCACCGGTCCATTCCGCAATCTGCTTTCACCAACCGCAGACTCTCTGATGCGTATCTGTTCCGAACCCTCTCCTTCAGCGTCTTTCAGGTTCATTTAATTTGTTTATAGTCGAAACTATATCTGACAGAAACCCGCCTTGTCAAGCAGGTTTTCATGATTCATCTGTTATTTTTTCAAGTTTCCCTGCAGCTTTGAAAGAAATGCCGCGCGGTGTTTTCATACGCTCAAAGGCAATGACATATGCACCGTTCTCCGTGTCGATTTCTTTGATCACACCGGCACCGAATACCTTGTGGTTCACCCGGTCGCCGATCTGATACGGCAGATGATCCTCATCCGGCATCAGCGATGCTTCGCTTGAAGATATATAAGCATCCGTGCGCTTGATCAGATCTTCGTTCAGTTCACGTTCATATACAAGAAGTTCCGGATCGATATTGCGGATAAACCGGCTTGGCACCCTGGCACTGTTGTCAAAGTTGTAGCCTTCCGCATCACTCAGATACAGCTGCTTCTCCGCTCTGGTGATGGCGACATATGCCAGTCTGCGTTCTTCCTCCATGGCATTCTGACTGCTGACTTTGCGGGAAGGAAATACACCTTCCGACATGGAGCAGAGGAATACAACCGGAAACTCCAGACCTTTCGCCGCATGCACGGTCATCAGCTTCACCTTGTCAGCGACCGTATTCAGATCATTGTTTGTCATAAAGGCAATACTGCGCAGATACTGTTCCAGCTCATTCTCTTCCCCGCTGGTCACTTCAAAATCATGCACAGCCTGCTTCAGCTCAGCGAGATTATCCAGTCTTTCCTGGCTTCCCTCCGTCCGCAGCATCCTCTCATATCCGCTCTCATCCAGAATCTCCGTCAATACCTGTGAGATTTCCTTGTCCGCATAACTGCGCGCATACTTTTCAATCAGCTCAACAAACTGCCCTGCCTTGGTCTTCTGAAAGATCTCATTGTCCAGGGTTCTGTTCAGGGCTTCATACAGCGTACAGTCATGTTCCTGGGCATATTCCTGCAGGAAAGCAATTCTCCGCCTGCCCATATTCCGCTTTGGCTGATTCACAACCCGCATAAACGACAGATCATCCTTATACACGATCATGCGCAGATAACACAGGGCATCCTTGATTTCCGCTCTGCCGTAGAAAGGCACGCCGCTGTATACCGTATACGGCAGTTCCTTCTGTGCGAATACTTCCTCGATCATCCTGGTCACATAGTGCGCCCGGTACAGCAATGTAATATCCCGGTACGGTACACCGGATTCATGCAGGGATTTGATCTTAGCCGCAATCCACTCCGCTTCCTCACGAATATTCTTCGCATGGAAATACACCGGTTTCGTGCCTGCAGGAAGCACCGGAATCAGGTCTTTCTCAATCCGGTTGTGATTCTTCCGGATCAGTGAATTCGCACAGGCAAGTATTTCCGGCGTTGAGCGGTAATTCTGCATCATCATGATTGTCTGCACATCCGGGAACTTCTGATCAAAGTTCAGCAGAAAACCGATCCTGGCACCTCTCCATGTATAAATCGTCTGGTCAGGATCACCGACAATGAACAGATTGTTGTGATACCCGCAGATATGTTCCATCAGCTCATACTGCAGCGGGTCAATATCCTGGAATTCATCGATCATGATATATTCCAGCCGCTTCTGCCACTTCAATCGTATATCCGGGAATGTTTCAAAGATATACAGCACATACCAGATCAGATCATTGTAATCCAGCGCAAAGCATTTCTTCTCCTGATACAGATACCCGTAGAACAGTATGTCGTCCACCGACTCTGCCGCCAGATATTTCTGATACAGCTCATCCACCGACATACTGATCATCAGCTTATAGTATCCCTGCTCATAGACGCATTTGCGCATCTCAAACATATCCCTGGCCTGTCCGAAGGTCTTATCCCGCAGGGTCAGTCCCCGCTCTTCATAAATCATTGCCAGCATCGCATCAATATCGGAATTATCCAGCACCAGGAATGACTTCGGATAGGATACCGCATGGCTGTCTTCCTGCAGCACCGATACACAGAAACCGTGGAATGTCGCAATCATACCGGTATCGTTGTCTCCGGTCAGCTGGTGTATTCGCTGCCGCATCTCCGCAGCCGCTTTATTGGTGAAGGTCACGCACAGTATATTGCCGGGTCTGATGCCCAGTTCATTGACAAGATATGCAAAGCGGTGTGAAAGCGCTCGGGTCTTTCCCGAGCCTGCGCCTGCGATTACACGGATATAGCCTTCCGTTGAAGTAACCGCCTCTGTCTGTGCTTCATTCAGTTTTTCAAACAGATCGCTCATACACCCATTATACAGAAAACATGGGTACTCTCAGTACTCATGTTGTTCCAGCAGAAACCGGTATTCTTCCGGCGTATTGCAGTTGATGAAAATGTCTTCCGGAAAGTCCACCGTACGGAAGGCAACGATGTTCTGCAGCTCCATCACACGCCTTTTCCCTTCACTGAGAAGCCGGGCAATCACTTCACCGACCGCCTTGTCATAGACTGCCGCAAGAGGCTGTATCTGCTCTCCTGTGCAGGCTGCTGTAATACCGCAGGTATGCGCATCCGTCAGCCTCTGAATTACCGACTCATCGACCAGCGGCATATCCACCGGAAGCACAACAGCAGCGGAAAACCGGACTGCTTTCAGCGCCGCATACAGACCGGAAAGCGGCCCGAGACGCTCTTCATCCGGAACGACCGGAAAACCCTGATATTCGGTATCTCCGTTATTCCGGGATATCACAATATCAGTGATTCCTGCTCTCCGGTACCGGTCCACTGCCAGATCCAGGAAGCTTTTCCCGTTGAGCAACAGCTCTGCTTTGTCTTCCTTCATCCGGGAAGACCTGCCTCCTGCCAGAATAATTCCGCTGTACTGCTTCATTTCACTTCGATGCGTATGACTTTCTTTACCCGGCGCTTACTGTCGGAATCCCCAAACACCACCATCTGCACCTCATCCTCTTCACTGAGCAGATACACCGTATCTCCGTTGATTTCCTCCGCAGTTACCGTGGCAGAGAATTCATCATCTGCAGTAACAACTGCCTGTTCATAAGTTTCTGCACCGGCATACGTCAGTACATCTTTCAGCAGGATCCCTTTCCCGCTGATTGTTTTCTCTTCGCCTTTGCCGTTGACTGCAGTACCGCTGACTTCCGTCAGATTCAGCTTCCGGATATCCACAATTGACTCCTTGCTGTTGTAACAAACCGTGATTCCGTTTTCTGCCGCCGGTTTTCTGCTGTTCAGATGCAGTAATGTCAGACATGCCGTCAGAGCAGCTGCCAGAAACAGAACCAATACTATTTTCTTACGCATAGAAATCCCTTCACTTTCTCAAGATGAGTGACACAAAGATATGCTGTAAATCCTGCAAACAGTCCTGCCGTCAATGCAGTACTGAAATACAGGCATCCTGCTGTTCCCCCGAGACGGAATACCATTGCATTGGCAAATACCGCAGCCGCAAGGGATCCTGCCGCGTTTTCCTCCATGATCCGGAAACACCGGTCCTGCTTCTTCAGCAGCCAATGCGCGGTATCAATCACAAGACCCGGAATGAGGTACGCAATAACGATGAAACCTCCCATACTGCCGGTCATCCCCATCATCAAGGCAATCACAGCCTGTACGAATGCCATCAGAGCCCCTGCATGTTTCCGGTCCAGAAGTTCTGTCCCGATCACCAGAAACATCAGTGAAAACGCCGTGCCGATTCCTCCCGGGATATGCATCATTACGGTTATGGAATTGGCAAGGGGACTGATCAGTTTCTTTCCGGCCAGACCTGCATCCGCAAACAAAGCCATACAGGTCAGATCTCTGACGGTATACGTTTCTTTCACCAAAGTACTCCTTACAGTTTTTCGATTCTGATACCGAATGTCTTCAGGTTCGGAAATCCGCTGATCGGATCTCTGTCACTGTCATCGGTCAGATAGTTTGCGTTGGCATTTTCCCAGCCATGCGTAATCTGTACTGCACCCCGGGCAATGGTATCGTGCTTCATAATATGCACCGGTATTTCAATGGAACCAACCCGTGAAGTAACCCGGATCATGTCCCCCTCTTTCAGCCCGAGATCCTCAGCATCTGCTTCGTGCATTTCCGCTTCCGCATGCGGATGTGCTTTCAGAATCTGAGGAATGTTCCGGTATCTTCCGTGGAAATACGGAATCTTCCGTGCCCCGGTCATACAGATGTAGGGATACTCTTCATCCTTCTGCAGGATGCAGTCGGGGAGATGATCAATCGTGGGAATACCCGGATACCCGAACTGTTCAAGAACAGTGGAACAAATTTCTATCTTTCCGGTCGGTGTCGGGAACGGCTTTTCTCCTTTCGCCAGACGCTCTTCCGGCTTGTGATAATGCACAGGAACGGTTCTCAGTCCGGAGGGATATTTCTGCAGATCTTCGTACGTAAACCCGCTCGGTTCAATCATGTACTCGATTACTTCCCGTTCATTCTTCCACGGGAAGTACTGTCCGGCACCGAGTCTGTCCGCCAGACCCTTGAGGAATTCATATTCTGTCTGGAGCGGTTCTTCCACAACCTTCTCGGCGAGATACACAGACTGCTCCATTCCGTTGAAGTACAGTTCATCCCGGGCATAATTGCATGCGGCAGGAATGACATAATCCGCAAGCTCTGCAGTTTTGGTCAGGAACAGATCCTTGACCACAAACAGTTCCAGACTGCTCAGTGCCCGAATTGTCTTGGCCGTATTGGCTTCAGTCATAACCGGATCGGCAGCTGTCATGATCAGTCCTTTGAACGGGTAATCTCTGCCTTCATATTTCCCGGTCAGAATCGTATCCATTAACATCAGCGTATGTGATTCCTTCTTGAAGTAATCCACAACCGGATACACCGACTTTCCGATCGGTTCTCCTTCCACCGGAACATCATCACCCAGCACAAGAGAATTAGTTTTCATATTCTCGTTGATCAGCATTCCGCCCGGCACATCAATTGCGCCGACCAGTGCATCGACCAATGAACAGACCCGGCTGTTGGAAACACCGTTTGCCTGGTGTTCTACACCGGTTCCCGGCCAGCTGCATACCTGTCTGCCGGCAGCCTGAATCATATCCACAATCGTCTCAATTACTTCCGGTTTTACACCGGTGATCTTTTCCACATACTCACCGGTAAAGCGTTCTGCATATACCTTCAGCTTGTCATAACCAAGTGTAAAAGTATCCACATACTCCTGATTCACAACCCCGCGCTCAATCATCCGGTGAATGATGCCGTACGCAAGCACCGCATCGCTTCCCGGCCTGACAATTACAAACAGATCAGCAATATGCGCCTGTTCGTTGTACTTCGTGTCAATGACGATGGAGCGTGCACCTCTGTCCCGGCCTTCATTGAGATCCTGTGTCCAGAAAGAATGCGCAGCCGGAGAATTGGTTCCCCAGAAAATAGCCAGTTTGGTATGCCGGAAATCCGCCTGCGGCCAGCATCCGTAATTCAGGTAGAATGCTTCGTAACGGCTGTTGTTGCACTGCGTATTGTTGCTGAAATAATTGGGAGAACCGATTGCCCGGTTAAATCTGCGCATCAGCTGTTCATTCTGATTGAACCCTGTGCCCTCTCCCTTCCAGCCTGCGACTGCCTGTTTACCGTAAGTGTCCTGCAGTTCCTTCATCTTTGCGGCAATCTCATCCATTGCCTGTTCCAGAGGAATCTCCACAAAACCGTTCGCTGTCTTTTTCAGCGGTTTCCTGAGACGTTCCGGCAGATTCAGCCAGGTTGCAGCACTGCTTCCTTTGATACAGATACGTCCGCGGTTGATGTCATTTTCTTCGTTTCCGCTGACCTTTACGATGCGGTTGTTTTTCACTTCAACATCCACACCGCAGCCTGATCCGCACATTCTGCAGATCGAATGATATGTCTTTCTTTCCTGCATGTTATCAGCCTCTTGTTTCTTCAGGAAGAACATCCTTCCGATAGCGCAGTCCGTCCGAACCGACTTCTTCATACCGCAGAGCACCGCTGATGCAGTGCGTTACACATCTCGGCTTCCCGCCGCACAGATCACACTTATGGGAAACCATATGTACATGGTCAAAGTGGATATTTCCGTACGGACAGGAGAGAATGCACATCTTACAGCCTGCGCAGCGGTTCGGGTTGATGATCACCGCATTGGTTTCCGGATCCCTGGTGATTGCATGTGCCGGACACATTTTCATGCACCAGGCCTCCGTGCAGTGAAAGCAGGTCATCGGTACTACAAACCGTCTTCCGACATAATCACTGACCCGGATATTGGAGAACATCACTTCACAGGTCTCCTGGCTTTTTTCGTATGCACATGCCATCTCACAGTTGCGGCATCCCACACATTTCTTCTGATCAATTGTGATTGCTTTCATCAGCACACACCTCCGGGAATGGTTTCACTCAGAACCGTTTCAAAGATTTCCTCCGGAACTGCATCTGTATCAATGTCCTTGATGACCCTGCGCAGTCTTCCGAACATCTCTGCAGCTTCCCAGGAACCCACCAGACATCCTCCGACAGGACGATTCTTCTCATAACAGATCTTCAGGTACCCGTATCCGCTCTCTTCCGGGAACAGATAACTCTTTTCTGTTTCGCTGTCTCTGAATTTCCCCATGGACGCCACTGTCACATGGAACATTTCCGTCACATTCATATTCAGACTGCCTTCATACACCGTATCTTTGCCGGCCATATTCTCACCGGCCACCCTGCCTTCTTCACAGGCCGTCGGCCACAGAGCATGTGTCATATGCGCATCATGGAATACGGTAGGTCCCATGGCAGCGTCCCCCGCCGCATAGATAAACGGCACATTGGTCATCAGATGTGCATCCACCGGAATTCCTCTCTCTGTCACAACACCGGAATCCTTCAGGAACTCAATATTGGAACGTACACCGGTACCGACAATGATGAAATCTGCCTCCACCGGTTCCCGGTCCTTCAGATGCAGAAGAAATCTGCCGTCTGCCGTTTTCTCTGCTTCTTCGGTGACAGTATCAGTCATCAGGTTAACCCCTGCTTCCCGTATCTTCTGTGTCAGGATTTCTGCACCTTTTTCATCCAGCACCGTAGGCATGATCCGGTCCATCAGTTCAATGACAGTTACCTGCAGTCCTCTGGATACTGCAGCCCAGGCAGCCTGCAGAGCGATAAATCCCGAGCCGATCACCACCACTTTGTGCGATGATGCAAACAACGGAAGCAAACGGTCCAGATCCTGTCTGGTCCACATGTGCAGAACACCCTCCTGATCCAGTCCTTTGACCGGCGGACTTACTGCATGGGATCCCGAAGCGATCAGCAGCTTGTCAAACGAATAGGTATTTCTGTCTGTGACAACAGTGTGTTCCGCCGCATTCACATGCAGCACTTCCTCACAGACGCATTTTGCATTCAATCCGGTGAAGTAATCTTCTTCCCGGATATTCAGGCAGTCATACGGGAGCTTCCCCCGCAGAATATACGGAAGAAGCACACGGGAATACGGTGCTGTTCCTTCTTTCGAAATGACCAGTACTTCATCCGTGCTGTTGTACTGACGAAAACTTTCCAGAGCACTGAGCCCTGCCGCGCTGTTTCCGATGATAATCACTCTGCCCATACAGCAGTCCTCCTTTAGGGTCATAGAAAAACAAGACTCCGACATTTCTTTCTGCCGGAGTCCCTTTTCTTTCATTCAGATCTGTCGATCCGGATTATGCAATATTTTCTGTATAGCACTTCTTCAATGCGTCGCACATGCCGCAAACCTGTGTGAAGGTTGTCGCAATGTTCATCCGCATGAATCCTTCATTGCCTGGACCGAATTCCGTACCGTCGGAATATACGATACCGTACTTCTTCAGCAGTTCCGCCAGTTCTGCACAGCTCATATTCCAGTCAGAGAAATCCAGCCAGAACAGATAGGAAGCTTCCGGCTTGGTAAGCCTGATCTTCATATCATTCTCCGCGAAGAATTTAACGATGTAGTCCTTGTTCTTCTGCAGAGCTTCCTGCAGTTCAGCGATATACGCATCTGCACCGTCAAATCCAGCAGCCACCGCAACCATGCCGAGATCGATTACATCAACCCGGCAGTTATTGGATACCACCTGGTATCTTGCCTTCAGTTTCGGATCATGGATCACCGTGATGGCAATCTTGAGACCCGGCACACCGAATACCTTACCCGGACTGGTCAGCAGAATGCAGTTGTGCTGTGCTTCATCACAGACATGCAGAACTGATACATGCTTTCTTCCGTCGTAATAGACATCGGAATGAATCTCATCACTGAGCATGATGACATCGTTGGCATTGCACAGGTCATACATGCGCTTCATCTCTTCTTCTGTGAGACCTCTGGTAACCGGATTGCCCGGGTTGCATACCACCAGCATCCTTACTCTGGGATCCTTTACCATGGTTTCCAGTTCTTCAAAGTTGATGGTCCATGTGCCTTCTTCACGGTTGTAGAGAAGCCTGTTCTCGTATACCATGCGGCCGTTGTTGCGGGGAACATTGTACAGATGACCGAATGTCGGTGTCTGGACAATCACTCCATCACCGGGTGCTGTATAGGTTTCCAGAAGTACTTTGTATACTGCCATCAGCGCTGTTCCGCAGAAGACATCGGAAGGATCAATCTCCAGACCGTAATGCTTCTTCTGATACCGCGCAAATGCTTCCGAGAAATATGACTTATCTGCTGCGTAGGAGAGAATACCCTGATCGATCTTCTGATGCAGTGCATCACGGATCACATCCGGCATTCTGAAGTCCATATCTGCTGTACCCATCGGATACAGAGCACCTTTGCCTTCACCGTCCCATTTCCATGTATTGGTATTGTGACGGTCCGGCATTACATCAAAGTTTCCCATATGTTGTCCTTTCCATCAGTTTTCAGCTGTTTTTGTGGAATTCAGTGCAAAGAAACGTTTGCCGCTCTTCCAGCCGATACCCAGTACAGAGAGAATCAATGCCATGACAGCGCAGCCCCATCCGAAGAAGTTATACGGCAGTGCCTGCAGTGTCGGTACACCGGAAAGTCCGGCCAGGAAGATTGCTGTATCGCACCAGGGGATGCAGGTCAGGAACTGTGTACTTGCGGTTGCTTCAGAGGAAACAAGGTCCATCAAGTCTGCACCGTTCTCCTTGAACTTCTCACCGAAGAGGTCTTTCGGCATCATTTCAGCAAGGAAGGAACTGGATGTCAGTGCAACAACAAGTCCTGCAACAACGATTGTGGAAAGGCACATAGCAGGTCTGCTCTTGACATGCTTGAAGAGTACATCAGCGATGACATTGACTGCCTTGACTTCATACAGAATCGTACCGTAAACAGTAGCGACGATGATAATCAGTGCAGCATTAATCATGCTCATGGCACCGCCTCTGTTGACCAGGTTCAGGAAGATATCGCTGAATCCTTCCGCGCTCAGTCCGGCAGTTGTTTCCAGAGAGAAACCGTTATACAGCGTATGGAGACCTTCCACAAAGGAGAAGTGATTGAAGACCATACCGAACAGAACACCAACCAGGGAAGCCAGTGTCAGAGTCGGAAGAATCGGCTTCTTCTTGAATGTCAGGAAGAATACGAATACCATCGGCAGAATAACCAGCGGATTGGTATTGAATACTGTGGAGATCTCTTTGCGGATCAGGTCAACCTGTTCCAGACTCGCACCGGCATTACCGCTGCCAAGACCGAGAACCAGATACAGAACAGTAGCGATTACAATGGTCGGAACTGTGTAGTAAGCCATTCTCTTGATCATGGTCATGGTATCTACTTCCGCGAAGTTTGCACATACGTTGGAAGTATCACTCATCGGAGAGCAGAGCTGACCGACATGGGTACCGGAAGCGATTGCACCGGCGACGATTGCCATCGGAACATTCATACTTGCGGCAATGGAGAGCATGATGACACCGACAGTGCCTGCTGTTCCCCAGGAAGTACCGATAATAATACCGACAATCGTTGTCAGCAGGAATGACAGAACAACGATCATGGCAGGAGAAACAATCTTGATCAGATAGTAGATAATGGTCGGAATTGTTCCGGAATAGATCATGGCACCGACAAACATACCGATTGCCAGGATGATCAGGAAGATTTCAACGACACCGCGGCATCTGTCCCACACCGGTTCCATAATCTCGTTGTAGGTATATCCGCATTTCATAGCAATGATCAGAGCCCATACAATGGCAACAATCATAGCCGGAATAATGTTGATGTCAGCTTTGACGCAGACAACAACCGCTGCCAGCAGCACCAGCAGCATTGACACTGCTTCGATAAAATTGGGTTTCTGCTTTTCTTTTACTGTTTTCTCACTCATAATCCCCTCCGTGTAATTACAGTTCCGCAATAATTTCTACTTCGCACAGTACGTTCTTCGGAAGTGTTTTGACTGCCACACAGCTTCTTGCCGGACGGCTGACAAAGTACTTCTCATAGACTGCATTGAATGCACCGAAATCATTCATGTCGGCGATAAAGCAGGTGGATTTGATGACTTTCTCATAGGATGTGCCGGCTGCGGTAAGAATAGCCTGAATGTTCTTCATGACCTGTTCTGCCTGTTCTGTGATCGTATCCCCGGCAACTGCACCGGTTTCCGGATTGACCGGAATCTGTCCGGAAGCGAACAGAAAGCCGTTACTGATGATTGCCTGGGAATACGGGCCTATTGCTGCAGGAGCTTTGTTTGTTTCGATTACTTTCATATAATCTGTCCTCTTTCTATTGTCACAAGCATTTTAGAAGTAAAATTTATTTTAGTCAAATGCAGATATACTGCAGTATTTCATCGTGAACCGCACCTTATTTCATTATTTGTGAAATAATTCGCTTTAACGGTAAAAAAAGAGCCGGTTTCCCGGCGTTTTACTTCATTGATTTTTATTTTTTCAAATTTCGGATATGCAAATAAACTGTATTGCTTGACAGATTCAGGGCCTCCGCTACATGCTCCACCGAGTTCTTCAGGTTGAAGATACCATGGTTATACAGAATCTCTATAATCCGCTTGTTTTTCAGGGAGGGCAGTACACTTGTGTCGTTCAGAACGCTCTGCCTGACATTCTGAATTTCCCTGTCGATGACATCTTTCTTGTTGTCGGAGAAGACTTCCTTTACATAGGTATCTTCTTTCTCCGGATATGCAAAGGTCT
>AUXO015370802.1_pt1 | contig 16089 bp, 13 predicted proteins | sample 768731 | NCBI WGS metagenome assembly AUXO01 (sample SAMN02715735, study PRJNA202380) | gut metagenome | biome: sheep rumen | host: Ovis aries | place: New Zealand: Palmerston North
TGGTAGAGCAAAGGACTGAAAATCCTTGTGTCCCCGGTTCGATTCCTGGTGGTACCACCTCAAAAAAAGCGCTAATTAGTATCAAAACTAGTTAGCGCTTTTTCTTATACCCCAAGGGTTCCATTCAATATGGATTCTACTACCTGTGGGAAATATTTCAGTTCTAGCTGATGCTCCTTTTCTGCTATATCATCCACAGTGTCATCAGGAGAAAGGGGAACCCGATACTGAGCTATAATCTCACCCTCATCGCATACTGGAGTAACATAATGCACCGTCATACCTGTCTCCTTCTCCCCTGCAGCCTTCACGGCCTCATGAACGTGACGTCCCCACATGCCCTTGCCTCCATACTTCGGCAACAGAGCTGGATGCAGGTTGATGATGCGTCGGGGATAGGCCTCAAGCAGATAGTTGGGAATAAGGGGTAGAAATCCAGCTAGAACGATAAACGAAATATCATACTGACGAAGCAATGAAAGTACCCTCTCTTCACTTCTCAGTTCTTCTTTAGGCACCACTACAGTGGGTACATCTAGCTGATGAGCACGAACTAACACATAAGCATCAGGACGGTTGCTGACTACCAGTGCAGTGGATATATGGTCAGATTTTTGGAAATACCGGATTAATTGTTCACAATTGGAACCATTTCCTGAAGCAAATATTGCGATATTTATTTTCTCTCTTTGCATAATCTTTAATTCTGATGGTAAAGATAGTCACAAACCTGCAAACTGCCAAATAATCTAAAAAAAAGCCACCCCTTCTTAGAAAAGAGGGGCAGCTTACCAGCATTTAGACTTATAAATTAAGAGAGATTTCTATCCTACAACCATCACTTCATCCAATTTGATTGGCTGGCTTTTGACATCGTCACTAAGTCTGAAAGAAATAGGAATGGTAAACCTTACATTCACAGCCTCTCCACGCCGCTTTCCGGGTTTCCATTTCGGCATTTCCTGCACAACCCGTATTGCTTCTTTATCTAAAGAAGGATAAACGGAATGAACTACCTTAGGATCCTTAATTGTTCCATCTTTGGATATAATAAAATTAACAATGACACGTCCCTGAATTTTATTGTCATGAGCATCCTTCGGATATTTCATGTTCATGGCAAGATATTTCATTAGTTCCCCTGTTCCTCCTGGAAATTCAGGAAACTCTTCCACTACCGTAAAAGCCTCATCCATTTTATCCTCGCTCTTCTTTCCATGCTTGGTGACAACCTTTACAACACCATTCTTGCCACGTTCACCATAGGTGGATACAGCCTGATCATTCTTTAAAACCTGAATGGACTCTATATCGTTGGGGGCAATGGAATTTAAATCAGATACTTCCACACCATCTACCAGATACAAAGGCTTTGTAGGTTCACCATCAGTATTTGTAAGGACACGGATAGCTCCATCCAACTTTCTCAATTCTCCTCTTGTTAAAACAGTTTGGTCAGAATCATCTCCCTGCAGTTTGAAATTTATAGGAATAACATACCGTACATTCACTGCCTTTCCACGTTGCTTTCCTGGTGTCCATTTTGGCATCTGGCTAATCACACGGATAGCCTCTGCATCCAGAGATGGATATACAGAACGAACTACCTCCGGATTTTTAATAGAACCGTCTTTAGTTATAATAAAGCGGACTATCACCCGTCCTTGCACATTGTTTTTAAAGGCATCTTCCGGATACTTCAGAGTCTTGGAGATGTATTTCATCATCTCCCCCGTCCCTCCTGGGAACTCAGGCTGCTCATCCACCACCTCAAAGATAATGGAATCATTCTCTTCCTTCAAGGTTTTTGTTCCTTTTACTTGCTCAATTGGAGCAATTTCTCTAACTTTGTCAACAGTTGAAGCCAGGTCTTCAGTTGTAATGGCAGATAGTTCGCCACTTAGACTGTCTACTTCGGGATGAGCAAATGCGGCTATCGCAATAGCTGTTACGGGTAATACGAAAAGGCATTTTGCCATTGCCCATGTGTTTGATTTCTTTTGTAACATCATAGTGATACGTTTTTTTAGTGAACTGTGATTAAAGCTGTTGGCCATAGAGTAGAGCCTTGTGCCAGCAGCTTTTTTAATTAATAGCAGCTGATATGTTTTTGCATCGATACCTTTTTTAAGGACACTGTCGTCGGCTTCATATTCATGAATGTTCTGAAGCTCTGTCTTAAGTAGCCATGAGGCAGGATTAAACCATTGCAATAAGGTGAAAATTTCTGCCACCAGAAGATCCCAGGAATGGCCATTACGGATATGGGCATTCTCATGCTCTATAAAGACATTTCCATTCGCTTCTAAGTCGGATTTCGAGATGATGATATAGTGCATCCAACTAAAAGGAGCTATGTTTTCAGTATGCGTCAAAAGAGTACAAGAGTTTTCCTTTTTTACCACCTGACAACGGCGTATGAAAAGCGCTAGTTTACCGATAGACCAAACATCCCTAAACAGAAAGTAAGCTGTTCCTAATAAGTATACCAGCACCAAAACTGCCATCCAGTTAACTTCATCAGCCACTCCTTCTGTTTGTTCTGCACTAACGATCAGAAAATCTTCCAGATTCATCATCGGCTGATTAACCATCGTACTTTCCTTTACGGAAACCTTAACCAACGGAACCAGGCAGGACAGTATCATACAAGTTAGTATAATAATCCTGTTCATCCGGTGGAAAGTGTCTCTGGCCATCAGAAACTTATAAAAAATATAAAAGGCCGACAGACAAAGTGCACTTTTTATGATATAGACTACAAATGCTCCCATTGAATAATCTTTTTATTTCTCTTCCACCATTTTAAGTAGTTCTCGGATTTCATCCACACTCAGCTTCTCTTCCCGACAGAAGAAATTGACCAGCGACTTGGCTGACCCACCAAAAAAGCTGTCTTTCACATCGGTCATTACTTTCCGTGTGTAATCCTCACGGGAAATCAAGGGACTGTAAAAGAAACTCTTTCCTTCATTTTCCTTTCGTTCTTGCTTCACAAAGCATTTCTTGGTCAAGATAGTCAAAAACGTGGCAGTGGTGGTGTATGCAGGTTTGGGGTCAGGATATTTCTCTATCACCTCATGCACACTGGCAGGCTCACCTAGATCCCATAGAATATTCATAATTTCCATCTCTGCCTTGGTCAATGTATTATAACCTTCTTTTGATTTTCCCATAGTACTACTAAAACTTTAGTTTTATATTGCAAATATAGAATGAACATTAGAAAAACTAAAACTTTAGTAAAGAAAAAAATTACTCATCCACAAAACTTTAACATTTATTTTTAGTAATTCTGTCTCAGGTTTGAGGACTACCTTATTAAATAAAACTAAGAATTTAGTAGATGCCACGACATAAAAAAAGAAGCCAGCTCCTGAGAGTTGGCTTCTTGGGATATTTATCAAGGTAAGTTAAGCGATATAAGTACCTGCTACAGTATCTCCACCATGACCTGTCCAGTTGGTGTGAGAGAACTCACCACGTGGTCGGTCAGTCCGCTCATAGGTATGAGCACCGAAATAGTCTCTCTGAGCTTGGAGAAGGTTTGCTGGTAACCGGTCGCAACGATAGCCATCATAGTACTCCAATGCAGAGCTGAGTGTTGGTGCAGGAATACCAGCCAATACAGCTTGAGCTACTACATTTCTCCAACTCTGCTGATAAGCGGCCAACTTGCCTTCGAAATAATCATCTAGCAATAGGTTTGGCAGAGCTAGGTTCTTGTCAAATGCTTCCTTAATCTTACCTAAGAATACACTACGAATGATACATCCACCTCGCCACATCAGGGCTATACCACCATAATTCAGATTCCATCCGTAATCCTTGGCAGCTGCACGCATCAAGGTGTAACCCTGAGCATAGGAAACCACCTTGGCAGAGAAGAGTGCTTTGCGAAGGTCTTCCAAAAAGGCTGCACGGTCTCCTGTAAACTTCACTCCCTTAGGACCGGTCAAAATCCTGCTTGCCTCTACTCTTTCATCCTTCTGGGCAGAAAGACAACGAGCGAATACAGCTTCACCGATAAGAGTCAATGGCACGCCTTCATCCAATGCTGAAATCGCTGTCCATTTGCCTGTTCCTTTCTGTCCTGCCGTATCCAGAATATAATCCAGCACATACTTGCCATCTTTATCCTTCTTAGCTAGAATATCACGAGTAATTTCTATCAGATAACTATCCAAGTCGCCCTTGTTCCACTCTGCAAAAGTTTCGTGCATTTCCTCATTGGTCATGCCCAGATATTCCTTCATAATATGGTAACACTCACAGATAAGCTGAATGTCACCATACTCTATACCATTGTGAACCATCTTTACGAAGTGGCCTGCACCACCTTCGCCAACCCAGTCGCAGCAAGGGGAGCCATCATCTACCTTCGCACAAATACTCTGAAAGATTGGTTTTACATGTGGCCATGCTGCAGGTGAACCACCTGGCATCATGCTAGGACCATTCAATGCACCTTCCTCACCACCAGAAACTCCAGTTCCTATATAATAAAGTCCCTTACTCTCTACATATTTGGTACGACGGGTTGTATCTGGGAAATGGGTGTTTCCACCATCAATGATAATGTCACCTGGAGAAAGAAGCGGAATAAGTTTATCGATGAAGTCGTCTACTGCCTGACCGGCTTTTACCATAAGAAATACCTTACGAGGTGCCTTAAGTGAAGCCACAAGTTCTTCCAAAGAATGAGCTCCGTAGATGTTCTTACCAGCACCACGACCATTAATGAATTTGTCTACCTTCTCTACTGTACGATTGAATACACTTACATGAAAGCCCTTGCTCTCCATATTAAGGACGAGGTTCTCGCCCATCACGGCTAGTCCTACCAAGCCGATATCTGAAATTGGTGTCATAATATAGTATAATTACTTTGATTCTATTTAGACTTTAATCTTTAAAACGGTCTCTATGTGCCCAAAGACCAAGTGCCGGATTTGAAATGTAGTAAATTTCTTCACCATCTGGCATTATGTTCCAACCATCCTTGAGCGTATCTAACGGATATCTGGCTACCATGTCATTATAATGACAATACTTGAAGCCTACCCCCTCAATCTCTTCACGGGTCATGCCATCACCTGGACAATAAGTAATGGTGAAACGTCCTTCTGATGAACCGTGAATAAGATGTGCCGATGCACCTAGATTAGCTTGGAGGTCTGCATTCTCATTCGTGCACTTCAAGGTATGAGCGGTACCTTTGTAGCCATACTTGCGGATAAGTTCATCGATGGTCTTGTCCTCACCAAACTCTTTCAGAGCTGGTGCCAATACGATTAGTTCGGCATCATCCGCCAGGGCCATACGGGTACGGTAAACACTCTTATTGCCCAGCCAGGTGCTTTTAAACTCTTCAGGGTCCAGATATACGATACATTTCTTTATCTGATGGTCCACCATAATGAAATTGGTCTCAAGGGAGAGATCAGCTGCTTTCTGGAAGCACTCGAAGTCATCCCCTATAAAGAGGCCTTGTGTAATCATTTCACCGGTCTCCTCGTCCTTACCACGTACCGTAAGCACATACACGATAGGGATATTCTGTGCAAAATGAACTTTGGCATACTCAAAAACATCACGGACAGGCGACTTGGCTCTACCCATTATACGTTCCATACCATAAGTGGCACCAATGAAATGGCTCTTATTAATAAAGTCTGAACCACCCACACCTACGAAAATATTCTTGGTGTAGTTCGCCATACCTATCACTTCATGAGGTACCACCTGACCAATAGACAGGATTAGGTCGAATGATGGATCTAACAGGAGTTTGTTTACCTGAGCCTGCATCTCATAGTCTAGTCTGCCTTCGGAAACTTCCTTCACATACTCACTTGGAATGGTTCCTATGGTTCGAACATCATGACGCCAATCGTGAACACGGAACTTGTCGGCAGGAACATGTCCAAACATGGTCTTTATCTGCTCCGGTGTCATGGGGGAATGTGTACCTAGTGCCGGCATCACGTCTGTCAGGGTATCACCATAATAATCATATACCATCTCAGTGATAGGGCCTGCATAGCTGTTGAAACGTGTAAAATCTGGGGGAATAGCCATCACCCTACGTTTAGGACCCATGCCATCAAATACCTGCTTCAGTGCTGCACGCACCTCTTCAGGAGTTATATTGTCGGTCTTTGAACCGCGACTATAATACAGCATAAAAAATCCATTTAACGTTTTACACGGGCATTACCTTCCCAAATACTCCAGACTTGTTCCTCATCGGCTGGCTGAGCATAATCTGTCAGGAATGTAGTAGCCAGTGCTCCACTTGCCCATCCAAACTGTGCACACTTCTCACCTTCCCAGCCTTTCAGAATACCATATAGCAAACCGCCTACAAATCCGTCACCACCACCAATACGGTCCAATACATGAATTTCTCGTGGCATGATAACGTGCCAGTCATCTCCATCACGGACTATTGCACCCCAGTTATGGCTGTTGGTATTGTTCACTTGGCGAAGCGTTGTGGCATATACTTGTGCATTAGGATACTGAGCCTTAACACGGTTGATCATCTCCTTGAAGGAATCTATCTTCGCTGCAATGTCTTTACCACCGGCTTCTGGCCCTTCTATACCTAGACAAAGCTGGAAATCTTCTTCGTTGCCTACCAAGACATCAGCATAACTTGCAATCTCTGAAAAGATATCATGCAGTTCCTGTTCACGACCTTCCCAGAAAGAAGCGCGATAATTCAGGTCGAAACTGATCTTTGTTCCATGTTTCTTAGCCGCCCTAGCTAGTTCTAGACAGAACCTACTGGTCTCTGGGCTGAGTGCTCCAATCAAACCGGAAAGATGAATAATCTGAACACCTTCCTCGCCAAAAATACGGTCTAAGTCGAAATCTTTCACGTTAAGAGTACGACCCACCTCACCAGCACGGTCATTCCATACACGTGGACCACGAGAGCCGTACCCACTGTCGGCTATATTAATCTGATGACGATAACCCCATGGGCCACCTTGCTTTACTTCTGGACCTTCAAAATCCATGCCGCGTGATTTAAGGTTTGCTTTTATGAAATGTGCAAAAGGACTGCCTTCCACAAAGGTGGTGAGCACTTTCACCGGAAGTCCCAGGAATGAAGGAATGCTTGCTACGTTGGTTTCAGCACTGGTAGCCTGAAGCTTGAACACATCACTGCTATGCACGGGTTGTCCTGCATCAGGAGTTATTCGAAGTCCCATGCTAGTTGGCACCAACAGGGCATACTTACAGTTTGGTTTAAATTTTAAATTCATTGTAGCTAGAGTTTATTTAATGTCTTTAAAAAATGTTATCACAGAGTCTATTCTTATCATCTGCGAATTTAAAAAAAATACCCGACTTATCAAAATCAGACAACTTTTTTCATAACTTTACAGCCAAATCAGATAATTATGAACAAACGCGACCAACTCTATAAGGAAGCCAATGAATTTTTTCTGGCTGAAAAAGCCAAGGAAGAAGGAATTGTGGCTCTCCCCAGCGGTGTGTTATACCGGAAACTGGAAGTAGGCAGCGGAAAGGTCTGCCCCACTCCAAACAGCATTGTCTATGTGCATTATACCGGAAAACTTATCGACGGTACGGTAATTGACAGTACCAAAGACCAACCTCTCCCTGCCTGTTTTGTGGTGCGTCAACTTATCATGGGGTGGCAAATAGCCCTTTGCCGCATGCATGCTGGAGATAAGTTCGAAGTGTATATCCCTTATCAGCATGGCTATGGGAAAAAACGACTAGATAATATACCGGGATATTCTACCCTTGTGTTTGAACTGGAATTACTGAAAGTGGAATTAAGATAAATTACATGTTATGAAAAAGTTGATTTTACTGATTACCTGTATTCTCTCTGCCCTACCTCTCATGGCACAAACGCCTCAAGAGCCTGAAGTATATGAACTTTGGCCCAATGGGGCTCCTACTGAAAGTGGCATAACCGAAGAGGAAAAAGAGATATTCCCTACTTTTACGGCATACATCAAAAAAGCCACTCTTACAGTCTATAAACCTCAACGGCCCAATGGCACTTGTATCATTTGCTGTCCAGGTGGAGGGTACTTCGGACTTAGCCTCTTAAATGAAGGGTCTAGTATGGCTACATGGCTCAACAACCAAGGAGTCACTTTCGTTTTACTGAAATATCGTATGCCAAACGGCCATAAGCAGATTCCTTTGGAAGATGGAGAGCAAGCTATCCGCATGGTTCGGGCACATGCTGCTGAATGGGGTGTAAACCCGAATAAGGTGGGTATCATGGGAAGCTCTGCCGGTGGTCACTTTGCAGCTACTCTCTCTACCCTTTACACCAGCAAGGAAACTCGTCCCGACTTCAGTATCCTTTTCTACCCGGTTATCAGCATGGAAACGGGAATCACTCACCAGGGCAGTAGGGAGAACCTGTTAGGAAAGAATCCTACAACCGAGGAGGTGAGTCACTACGATTTGGACAAACAGGTAACAGCCGACACTCCTCCGGCTTTCCTAGTGCTGGCAGCCGATGACGAGACGGTGAATCCGCTCAACAGCATTTCTTACTATCAGCAACTTCTCGCACATCAAGTAAAGAATTCTGTCATGTTCATCTATCCTTATGGAGGCCATGGCTTTGGCTTTCAAGACAGTTTCAAGTTCAAACGGGAATGGACTGGAGAGTTGGAAGCATGGCTCCGGGATATTATATTCTAAGGAAATAAAAAGAGGACTAAGTTTAGCCCTCTTTTATTTTCTTTATTACTAGTCCTGCCAATGTAAAGCCGAAAATGCCCGTTACATGACTCAGGGAACCATTGGTCTGTACCTTATTGAACATACTCCCTGAACCATCTGATAGCAAATCTATACCTTGGTTTTCTAAAGGTTTTTCCTCACTATAGACACACAGGAACTTGTTTTCGGGGAATTCCTTCGTTCGTTTGAACTTGTTACGTAAAGCACGGGCTAGTGGATCTCCTTTGATTTTCCAAAATTCAGCTACCTTCACTTGAGTGGGGTCCAAATGAAGGGCAGCTCCCATACTGCTTAGAAAGGTGATGTGCTTATGCACATGGGCCAAATGGCAAGCATTCAGTATCAAATGCACCTTATCCTTTAAAGAATCTATGGCATCGATGATGAAATCATAACTCTCTAGTTGGAAGCTATCGGCTGTATCTTCGTTATAAATGGTCTGAAGTGCCTGGATGTCAGCCTGAGGATTGATTTCCAAAAGGCGTTCACGTAGCACATCAACCTTCATTTTTCCCAGGGTCTTGGTCGTAGCCATGAGCTGACGGTTACAGTTGCTTATGCACACTCGGTCACTGTCTACTAAAGTCAGATGGCAGATCCCATTACGAACCAAACTCTCTGCGCACCAGGAACCTACTCCACCCACCCCAAAGAGAATGACCCTCTTCTGGCGTATATTCTCCAAGACACGGCTCCCTAAAAGCAGTTCAGATCGGTTGTATATCGCTTTTTCCTGTTCTGTCATAATCATTTATTTGGAATACTTCTGTACAGCTTCTCTAAGTTGTTCCAAGGCTTGTTTCAGCACAGACTGAGGTTCTGCCACATTCAGTCGCATGTAACCTTCACCACCCGGCCCAAACATTTCTCCATCATTCAAGGCTAGGTGAGCCTTGTCTACAAAAAGGTCCTGTAACTCTTCATGGTTCAGTCCCAACTCCCGACAGTCTAGCCAAACTAAAAATGAGGCCTGCGGGCGAAGGGGCCTAATGGCTGGAATAAATTCTTTACAGTAGTCTATTACGAAATCGATGTTCTTTTCTACATAGTGCAACATTTCACGGCGCCATTCCTCACCCTCTCGCAGGGCAGCTATGGTGGCTATGGGTGAAAAGAGATGTGGAGCATTCATCTCATTGGCCTCCAGCCAGGAGTAGAACTTCTCCCGAATCTCATCGTTTGGTACTATGGCCCAGGAACTTACAATGCCTGCTATATTAAAAGTCTTAGATGGAGCACTGAAGGTAATGCTGTTCTGTTCTGCCTCTTTACTCACAGTGGCAAAAGGGATGTGTTTATTATCCCACAATGCCATATCACAGTGTATCTCATCACTGACGACTAGAATCTTGTGTGTATAGCAGAAGTGTGCTAACTGCTGAAGGGTCTCCTTACTCCAGCATAATCCTGCAGGATTATGTGGATTACTTAATATCAGCAACTTGCACTTTTCATCTGCCACCTTCTCCAAGTTTTCAAAATCCATCTCATAATAGCCGTTCTCTAGCTTCTTCAATGGATTTCTCACTACCCCTCTATGGTTCCCTTCTGGAGTCAAAAAGAAAGGATGGTACACTGGAGGTTGAACTATCACCTTCTCGTCTTCTTTCAAGAAGACATTCACCACCATGCCTATTCCTCTTACGATACCGGGTATATAGGTCAGCCACTCTGGTTTCAGTTCCCACTGATGATGGTCACGCACCCAGTCTATCACGCTAGGCCACAAGTCATCGGGTTCTTTGGTATAGCCGAAAAGGGAATGTTCTAATCTTTTCTTTAAGGCATCTGTAATGAAGGATGGAGTCTCAAAATCCATATCTGCCACCCAGAGTGGTAGCAAATCTGTCCGCCCCCAAATGGTCTGTAGTTCCTCATGTTTGACATCGTTACTTCCAGTACGGTCTACCAACTTATCAAAATCGTATTTCATGGTATATCTTCTTTTCAAATTTTACTAGGGTTTATCTTTTATACCCCCGTACAAAGATAGTAAAATCAAAAGTATCGGACAAATTAACGGATAAAATTAAGAGAAAATGTGTTTTTTCATTATCTTTGCTCATCTAATACCATATCTTATGAAAAGAATAATAAGCCTCCTCACTCTCTACCTCGTGGCTGTCATGGCTGTGGCACAAGTTCCGGAAAACTATCCGGCCAACTATGCTAAAGAACCTCGGTTCAGGGCCTTAATCTATTATAATGAACAGGTAGAAGAAGCACACCTGCAGTTTGCACAACAGGCTGTAGAATTTTTTAAGAAACTGAATTATGGTGATGGATTCTATTTGGACATCACCACGGACTTCTCCTCTTACTCTTCAAAGGATTTGGATAAGTATGATGTACTGATCATGCTAAACGATGCTCCACACTCCACTCAAAGCAGGAAGGCTTTTGAACAGTATATGGAAACAGGAGGCTGCTGGATGGGTTTCCATGCTGCTGCATACAACGACAAAACCACGGATTGGCCTTGGTTTGTGAAATTTCTTGGAGGGGGTGTTTTCTTGTGCAACAACTGGCCGCCTCAGCCTGCCCTTCTGGAGATTGAAAATAACCAGCATGATGTAACTCGGAACCTGCCTAAGGAATTCGCCTCGGCTCCCAGTGAGTTCTACCAGTGGAGTCCAAGCCCTCGAATGAACCCTGATGTGCAAGTGCTGGTATCTATCTCCCAGAAAAATTATCCATTCGGCATTAAAGATGTAGTGAATTACGGGGATTTCCCAGTGGTCTGGACGAATACCAGGTATAACATGATTTACCTGAACATGGGGCATGGCGATGAGACTTTTATCGATGGAACCCAGAATCTTCTACTCATCAATGCCTTCCGGTGGGTGGTAAGTCGAAGTAAAAATGGGAACCCTTTCCTGAAGTAACTTTCATTATGCCAACAAGAACACAACTTATCACTTCATTTCCCTGATAAAATGTCGCAGATTTAAAAGAAAATATTTATTTTTGCACATAGTATAGCGTTTAAACGGATAAAAATTTACATGATGAGAAAAATCCATTCATTCTTGCTGAGTGTCTCACTGGCTTTCATGGTTCAACCTGCCTGGGCGCAAAACCGTCAGCAACAAGAAGTCTATAGTCCCCAACTGAAGGCTTACTACCAGAAACTGGATGCTGCTACTGAGGTAAAGACGGACAGAAAACCGATTATCGGAATCAGCTGTGGCAGTTCTTTACGGAACAATAGTGCACGTAGCATTGAATTTGCCGGGGGTATCCCTGTCATGCTTCCAGAAACGAAGGACATTTCTCTCATCGACGACTTGCTCAATGGTCTGGATGGCTTGATGATGACGGGTGGCGAGGATGTAGCTCCAGCCTGGTACAATGAGGAACCTAGTGAAAACCTGGGAAAAGTGGATGAAGATCGGGATTATTTCGAGCTGGCACTTATCAAGAAGGCAGCCGACCGTAACATTCCTATCTTCGGTGTGTGCCGTGGTCTTCAAATTATTAATGTGGCACTGGGGGGTACCCTCATTCAGGATATTCCTTCCGAGAGGGCCGACACCACTATCAAGCATGGAGTGTATGGCAAAGGGCCTGGTCCTGCTCATGACATTACTACCGTTCCTGGCTCTCTGGTAGAGAAAATGCTGGGAGCTAGCCGTTATGGGGTAAACAGTCGCCACCATCAGGGCATAGAGAAACTGGCTCCTGGCCTAAGAATTACGGCTTGGAGTCCGGACAGTATCCCAGAGGCTATTGAAGCCTACCCTATCCGCCAGATTTTTGCGGTACAGTTCCATCCGGAATCAAATGCGGCTATTGGCGACACCACTCACTTGCATTTCTTCCACCACCTGATTCAGCAGGCTAACCTATATAAGAAGGCTAAGGAGATACATGGCCGTATCTTGTCTGTCGATACTCACTGTGACACTCCCCTAAGATTCTCACGGGGTGGTTCCCTCATTTCTAGGAACGACCGTCAGCAAGTTAGTATCCAGAAAATGAAGGAAGGCCGTCTGGATGGACAGTTCCTGGCTGCATTCTTATCTCAAAAGGAGCTGGATGATGCATCCATGAAGGCTGTCGTGGAGAAGTGCCAAGGTATCATAAACAGCATCCATACAGAGGTGGCTAAATACCCTGAGCTTTGTGGACTAGCCGTTACTGAAGAGGATGCCTACCGCCTGAAAGCTGAAGGAAAACTTGCCTTCTTCATCGGCATTGAAAATGGCTATGGCATTGGAAATGATCTTTCCAATATCAAGAAATACTATGATCAGGGGGTAAACTACATGACTCTCTGCCATAGCTATGATAATCACATCTGCAACAGTTCCACACATACGGCTGATGAAAATAAGGGACTTACATCTTTCGGGAAAAAGGTGGTAAAGGAGATGAACAAGGTGGGCATGACCATCGATCTGAGTCATACTAGCATGGGCACTTTCTGGGATGTCATGAAACTCAGTAAGCAGCCAGTCATCTGTTCTCATAGCGGTGCCAAGGATGTGTTCTTCCACGACCGTAACATCACGGATGACCAACTCCGTGCTTTGGCTAAAAACGGGGGTGTCATCCAGATTTGTATCTTTGCCCGTTATATGTCTCCAGATCCTGCCAAGACAGATATCGACGATGTCATTGACCATATCGACCATTGTGTCAAGGTGGCTGGCATAGACCATGTGGGTATCGGAAGCGACTTTGATGGAGGGGGTGGCGTCCTGGGCTTGAGTGGTGCGAACGACATGATCCGTATCACTGAGAAGCTGCTGGAGAAGGGCTACTCTGAAGAGGATTTAGCTAAAATATGGAGCGGGAACATTTTCAGGGTAATAACCCAGAACAGGGCTGCAGCCAAGAAATAGAAACAATTTTTTAAATAAACACGATAAAAAAACGCCTGGTGGAGCAAAATCCAACCAGGCGTTTTTATTCTTGCTATAAAATTAGAAATCTGCGTGACCAGGAGTACGTGGGAATGGAATCACGTCACGTATGTTCTGCATACCGGTTACAAATAGAATCAATCGCTCGAAACCTAAACCGAAACCACCATGAGGGCAAGTTCCGTACTTACGGGTATCCAGATACCACCACATATCCTTCATTGGAACATTGCGGCGCTCTATCTCACCCAGCAGTTTGTCATAGCTTTCCTCACGAACAGAACCACCGATGATCTCACCTATCTGTGGGAACAGCACGTCAGTTCCTTGTACGGTCTCTTCCATCTCCTGACCGTTCAAAACTGGCTTCTCATCATCTATCTTCATATAGAAGGCCTTGATGGACTTTGGATAGTGGGTCATGATGACTGGCTTCTTGAAATGCTCTTCTACCAGATAGCGCTCATGCTCCGATGCCAAGTCGTCACCCCAGTTGCATGGGAATTCAAACTTCTTACCGTTCTTGATTGCCTCTTGAAGAATTTCTATACCTTTGGTATAGGACAAGCGTACAAATTCAGTATTAATAATACCTTGCAAGCGCTCTATCAAGCCCTTGTCCACCATCTTGTTCAGGAACTCCAAATCTTCTTTGCAGTTGTCCAGCGCCCATTTCACACAGTACTTGATGAAATCTTCTTCCAGGTCCATAAGATCGTCCAGGTCGATGAAGGCTACCTCTGGTTCCACCATCCAGAACTCTGCCAGGTGGCGAGGGGTGTTGCTGTTCTCTGCACGGAAGGTAGGACCAAAGGTGTAGATGGCACCCAGTGAAGTAGCAGCCAACTCACCTTCTAGCTGACCAGAAACGGTCAGTGAGGTCTGCTTGCCGAAGAAATCATCGTCATAGATAATCTGGCCGTTCTCATCCTTCTTCAAGTCATACAGGTTCTTAGTTGTCACCTGAAACATCTGACCTGCTCCCTCACAATCACTTGCCGTAATCAGCGGAGTATGGAAATAGAAGAAACCCTTCTGATGGAAGTAGCTGTGAATAGCCATGGCCATGTTGTGACGGATACGGAACACAGCACCAAAAGTATTGGTACGTGGACGTAGATGAGCTACGGTACGTAGATACTCCCAACTTGCACCCTTCTTCTGAAGTGGATAGGTGTTGTCACAAGCACCCAGAACCTCTATCTCTTTAGCCTGTATCTCACTGGCTTGTCCAGCTGCAGGGCTCTCTACCAAAATTCCATTCACACTGATGCAGGCACCTGTAGTAATCAACTTGATGACTGATTCATCAAAATGCTGATCTTCTCCTACTACCTGCACGTTCTTAATGGTACTTCCATCATTCAGTGCAATGAAGAAGATGCCTTTGCTTCCGCGCTTACTGCGAACCCATCCCTTCACATTCACTGTGGCACCGAAGTCTGTACGCTTCAGTACATCTATGACTTTTGTTCTACGGATTTTTTCCATATAAATCTCTCTCTCTGTTTTTGTTATGTTTATTCAAAAGCACCCATGCGAAGCATATTCACTTCCTGCTCTGTCAAGTAACGCCACTCGCCACGGCGAAGGTTCTTCTTGGTCAGGCCTGCAAATAATACACGGTCTAGCTTTTCTACTCTATATCCTAAGTGCTCGAAGATACGGCGAACAATGCGGTTCTTGCCGCTATGAATCTCTATTCCTACCTGTGACTTGTCGGTCTCACTAGCATAGGAGATTGCATCTGCATGTATCTCACCATCTTCCAAGGTAATGCCTGCTGCTATCTGCTCCAGATCACTGTGTGCCACATTACGGTCCAATGTCACGTGGTATACCTTCTTCTTCATGAACCTTGGGTGGGTCAACTTAGAAGTCAGGTCTCCGTCATTGGTAAACAGCAGTACGCCTGTAGTGTTGCGGTCTAGACGTCCTACTGGGAAAATTCTTTCCTTACAGGCACGAGCTACTAGCTGCATCACGGTCTTGCGGTCCTGTGGGTCATCCACTGTGGTTACATAGCCTTTTGGCTTGTTCAGCAAAACATAAACCTTGTGCTCCATCTTGACTGGCTGGTCATGGAACTTCACCTCATCTGTTGGCTTTACCTTGCTACCCAGTTCGGTTACTACCTCTCCGTTTACACTGACTACACCTGCTGTGATGAACTCATCGGCCTCACGTCGGCTGCAGATACCTGCATTGGCCAGGAACTTGTTCAAGCGGATTGGTGCATCTGGGTCCAAAAGTGCGTCATGGTACTCCAACTGTTTCTTCTTGCTGTACTTTGCATTTGGATTGTAATCTGCGGTACGTGGACGCTGCTGATAGCCACCTTGCTGTGGGCGACCATAACCGCCACGCTGCTGGAAACCGCCTTGCTGTGGACGACCATATCCGCCACGCTGCTGGTAACCACCTCGCTGTGGGTAACCGCCTTCTCCACCTTCGCGCTGCTGGTAGC
>AUXO013952633.1_pt1 | contig 16086 bp, 17 predicted proteins | sample 768731 | NCBI WGS metagenome assembly AUXO01 (sample SAMN02715735, study PRJNA202380) | gut metagenome | biome: sheep rumen | host: Ovis aries | place: New Zealand: Palmerston North
AGAGGCGAAGTTCCAGCGCGCGTCCCCGAGCCCGATCCAGCAGCTCACCAGGCACAAACCGGCGTTCGAGCCGTCCCCGAGGGTCGCGTTCATAAGATATTCGCGAGTCCCACTGTTTTTCCCTCCGGAATAAACTCTGTCTCCACACCCAACAGAATCGCCTGTTCCGATGGTTTTCGGATATGCCGCACCGCTTGCAGGGTCGAAATCCATATCTCCGATCCACCAGTCGCTTCCGCCATTATTCGGAATATTCCCTACAAGAGCCGCGCCGGAATAGCTGTTTTGCAAGTGCTTGGTGCCCATTGGGTACACATATACGTTTTTGGAATAGTCGCTCTGGAAATCCATGACCGCATCGGACGCAATTACATACTGCCCCCACATGTATTCCTGCCCCTGTATGCGCAGCGTGTGTTTCCCGTCGATCACCGCCTGGCCGTCGTGGTGCCCGATTACGGCGTCGGTTGTCCCGGTATACTGCGGCATCGTAGACACGTATGTGCTGGTTGTCGTGTCTATCGTGCCATCGATATCTAAATTAAGCGCAATATAATCCTTCCCGTCTACTGTTACGGTTTCGATGGATTTTATCAATACGCGGTTGGCGATAGAACTAATCGAATTTAACCCGCGGTCTGTGCTGGTGCCATTTGCTACTCCGACCGACACGCATCCGCCTGCGATAAAATCGCCCTGTGAAGCAATTATTACGCGCTTTACGCCGGTCTCTGCTACGGCGCAGGTAGCCTGAGTATTATACGCGCAGCACCCCTGCATAACAGACTGGCTGTTCTTGGTGGCGTACTTGATCGCCATCATAATGATTGCATACGTATTACGTGCTATTCCGGCTCCCCAGTATCCTGCTCCCTTTTTCTGGTAATTCGTGATCATATTATTGTATGACTGGTTATACGCGGGAGCCTTGCCGGGCTGAGACCTCAGCAGGCCGTCAGGCGCGATAACTGACGCATATGACGATTCGATCCAGTAGGGCATAACCGTAACGCCGTCCCCGCGTAACGCGTCTTTCCACGCTTTTAAGCCGAGGTCTTCGTGGGGCGTATCGGAGTAAATAATGTCGTAGTAATCATCGTGTTTATCTACACCCCAGTAGAATGTTGGGTGCAGCGTGCCAACGTCAACGGCCCCATCTGTAGCGTAGCCTGGAGCTCCTTCAAGCGCGGTGATTCGCTTAAATCCGTCGCTTTCACATACATAATTGCAGCGATACCACTTAAACGACGGGATGTCTGCATAATCGTCTCTCCCCTCCGTGGTGCTGGAAGACGGCTCGCAAACTAGGCCTTTGTTGGCGTCCAGCTTTGTGCCGGACGAAGAAGTGTTTACATTATGTTTGTAAAAACGTGTCCGGTAAACTTTCCCGGTCCGCCCCAGAATAAACTCCGTGATAATATGCTGTTCAGTTGTCCATGCCGCGTTCTTTGCGGCTGCATCTTCCAGTTGCAGGATGCTCTGATTCATCGAGTAAGCCAGTGCCGCAGAAATCAGTTTGTTAGCGTTGTTGGTCTGCGTCTGAACTACATCTTCACTTTTCAGTTTTGCAATGATTGCCCTTGCAAGTGTGGAATAGTTGATTTTTGCGTTCGTGTTGCCGTCACTAAGCAAAGGAAACATATCCCCTGTTTGAATATCATTCACTTCTGGGAACGAACTCAGTTTTGCTCCTGCATTCGCCATCTTCTACTTCTCCTTCCTTTTCCATATACATCTGCATGATGTCACTGCTTATTTCTGCCTGTTCTCGACTTCGTATTTCAGCAACAGATTCAGACAGAATACCGTCCACGATATACGATGGCAGTTTGTATGTGCTTTTAATTTTTGAGATGGTATTTTTGATTTCATTTCGGGCAAGCTGAACTGCTACATTGAGTGATACATCCATTTCTTTTCTCCTTCCATTTCCTCCTTCGCACAATCTGGACAAATTGCGAACGAAGGACTGTCACCATAATTCTGCTCATCTGGCTGAATCGCATGGCTCATGTAAGAATTTGTAAAAACTACTTCTTTTCCACAATTTGCACACTGTATAGTGTCTGGATGATCAAATGATACGAGTGTACAATGCCATGACACAGAATGTTTTTCAAATTTTCCCATTGGATAAATCCACTTTTTCATAACCATCTCCTTATGTAAACCCAGTTACAATGCCGCCGTCCACAACCAGATGCCTTTCAATAGGTGTGCCATAGAATACTCGAATTGTTTTCGTTGAGCCGGATGCTTTACCGCTTGCAGTAACGACGCTCTTACTGTATGACAGCAAAGATGGTGCACGGTAATTTATTCCGGTAACAACAGTTGTCCAAGCATTACCACCATACTGATTTTTATAGTAAATTGTAGTTGTATACGCAGTGCATGACCCTGCATTAAAACTAACACTGCCGATAACATTTTCTTTTGTATCATATCCATTAGAAACACTTGTTACAACTGTTTCTTCTTTTGTTGCAACTTGGTGGAAACGGAGGTCTGATGACGCTCCTTCCGCAACGAAAAACCTACTCGCCCGGATTTTATATGATGATGTACAGTCTATATAACTACCAGTTGGTGTGTTGCTCCAGTACCCTCTTATGATTCCATTTTCAATGCCTATCTTACTTCCAGTAATGCCGCCCCAATAACAATATCCATTTTCCAGCAAGGTAAAATAAGTGGATATAACTGATAATTTCTTGGCTGTGATTGCTCCTGTGGACAGATCCAAAACCATGTTGTTATTGGCATCATGAATCTTTCCCGTCGTAATATTCGAACCATTGATAGTGGTCTCACCGCTGTTCTTGAGGTTGTCGAACGTGACAAAACCAGTGATATTTACCTTGTTTGCATTAATCTTTATTGATTCCGCAGACTGATTGATACTTGAAATTATTTCATCTTTTCCCACTTTCTGACTAACCGTGGACATGATTGAACCCGCTGTCATTGTCAGTCTGGATTCCATCGTTTCCAGTGTCGCATACTCAGCCAGCGCACTATTCATCTCTCCTGTGATGATAGTGTGTTCCTGCGACACCGCAAGGGAAATCTGGCTCGGCATTACGTCAATCTGCGCTTGTAAATCATCGAGAACAGTGAAATTCTGTCCGTATTTTTCAAGTTGTTCATCAGTAGCAATCAACGAGATTTTGTCGTTCGTTTGTTTGATTGCGGTAGAGGTCTGACGGAACACGAATGTCGGGTCTACATATCGCATGATAGTGACCGTATCAAAGTAGGTTGGATCATCTCCAACACACGCCACAATCACTGCACTGTTCGTCGTTGCGTAAAGGTCACTTGTAGCCGCCAGAATGACCGCTCCACCGTTTATCGTGAAACCGTGCTGACCACTAACAATGTTCCGGAAAGTCGCTCCGTCTGTTGAATACCTCCATGAGCCAAACTTCACGCCGCCAGAAAAAGTGGGCGTGATTGTGATGCTTGTGGGCGTATATGTCCCTGTGTTGTTTTCGGGGTCGAAATCGTAAGACACAAAAGCGGAATCGCTGACGCTCAATTTTACCAGTGTTCCATTACTGTATCTCGATATGCTTAGAGGTTGTGATTTCATCTATTCCATCTCCAACAGATACTCACCATCTTCGGACATGAGTATCATTTCGTCGTTCTCTGCATAAAGGAAGAACGCATCTGCCCACTCAAACCACACTAATGCTCTGTCTGTACAGAAGTTTGCGTCCACAACTATGCTTTTTGTTTTTCCTGCATTAAGCGTTCTCTCTGACTTCGCATCTGGTTTTACGAACCACCGATAGTGATAAATATTTCCTTTTGGGTCGAGGTCTTCGCCTGTGTAGTCAGTAACGATAGCAGTCAGCAGGATTGTTTTTGACTCGTCCTTGCTTATATTCACGCCAGAATCTGGTAGGACGTATCCAACAAGTGCATTTTCTCCTGCCGCTCCTGTCGCTCCTGTCGCTCCTGTTTTCCCTTGTACGCAGACAGGATCGCTGTATTCGTCCGTGCCATCAGCATAGTTAGTTTGAACACGTTCCCAGATGTAATTTGCGTTTTCCCATGTGGGCGGCGTTGTCGTCCATTCCCCACCGATCAAACGCGTTGGTGATGCTGAGTTGTAGTACCAATTTACATAGCTTGCAACCGCCATTCCTTTCTGGACATATGTGTTTGAAAACTGTGAGATAAGCTGTTGGTTGTTTGCAGTGATTTTGCCGTTGATTACTGTGGATGTGTCATAGTCTTCCAGTTCTGTTTCGATCTCTGAAATCGCATCAAGTTTTGCTTGATTGGCGTATGTCTTGGCGTTGTTCTGAACCCGTTCCAAGTCAGCAGTCGTGACCGCTCCGATTTCTCCAGGGTCAAGAGAAATTGAAATATCACCAGTGGTCAGATTCCAGTAGTTTTTACCCTTGAGGTCGGTTATAATGCCGCCTTTCAGGATGTCCGCAGTGACCGAGCCAGAATTGATGAAATTGGCATTGAAACCGCCGTCTATCGTCCACGCGGTCACAAATGCTTCTGGATCATAACCGCTATTGGAAAAAGCAATTCCGTTCATGTTCATTCTGATAACATTCACAGCCGTTTGAATGTTATCAGTGTCCATGATTAGAATCTCGTTCGGATGTCCGTCAGCGTCTGTATTAATAACTACATGGCCGCCCTTGCCGCCCTTAATGAGGTCTGTTGCTGTTTTTAAAGCATTGCGCAGAAACGTTATAGTTGGAACTCTTTGCATGATTGCATCCGCAATCTGCGCCTTCATTACTTCTGAAAAATTGGTTCTTGCTGTACCAAGTTCCATGCGGTCATATCGTTCGGCGAGGATGTTGTACTCCGTTCGAATGACCTTTTTCTTAACTTCGGTCAGCCCGAGGTCCGGATACGAGACAGTTACTGTATCGCACAGCGAAACTCTCTGCAACGCCGCAAAATTCTCATATCCTGCGGTCTGCCATAACTGCGCAAACTCGACTGTTATATTTTCATTCGGGTCTTTTGCTTCTGTGCTTTCCAGATACTTTCTTGCACGATTTCGCACCTGCTCAATAGTTGGCTGTTCTTGGAATTCACCGGACAAATCAAGCGGTACCGCTATAATTTCAGTCACTCCGTTTAACGCGACATAATGTTCTGGAAGTGTTACAACTATTTCTTCGTCTTCGTTGTTTGAACGCCAAAACGGAGCAACTGCGTTAAACACCGTGCTAATATCATAATCATGGACAAGATTGGTGAGGTTTTTCCCATAAACAATTCTTACGCCGTTATCCTGTCCTCTATTCTGATGCAGTTTGACTGTGAAGCCATCCCACTCGTATTCACCGCCGCCATAAACATCCAAAATTGAACCGTCTACACCACCAAGTATTTCTTTAATACTGACAGGAACATGGACGGTGAAAGTTCCCGCGGTTGTTTTGTCAGTCCAAAAAGTGAAACCATTATCCGTTACGGAATGGTATCCGAATGTGGCGAACGCTTGTGTTACAGAAGACGCCGTAAATGGTTCGAGAATCGTGTGGGCAAGTCTATAGCTAATATGATGAGCATAAAACGTAACAACGCCGCCAATAGGTGCAGAACGTTTGTAAATGTCAAACGGCTGAAGCGTTTTGGTTTCGTCATGCCAACACGCCACGATCATTCCTTCTTGAATCTCAGAATAGTGCGTGTCAGTAATCGGCACATCAAACTCCACTTCATAGATGCCATTCCGCTCTTCGATGCAGATCGCCCTTGTGCAGTGAATTCTGCCGATGCCGTTTGTATTAAATTGTATTGTTCCTTTGGGGTAAAGTATAGGATTCATAGTCTATAGCTTTTTGCAATGCAAAGAACTGAATTAACGCCCGTCACAGTGACATCTCTGCCATTACTGTCTAACCTAGGAAATTCCGAAGAGTTCAACACTGTTTTGTTGTTGTAATTATTCCCTTTGTAATAAACTTCCTGAGTTTCACAATCAACAACAAATGAGCCAATAACGCCAGTTACTGTAATAGATTTGTTACCGATTGTAAGCGTTGTATTTCCATTGCTGTTTATCACAAACATTGGATACTGTGGAAGCGTAGAACCTGTTCCTATCGTTCCGTTTGCAGTGTTGTTTATAACTCTTAAAGTTGTGTATCCTCTTCCGGTATAACGCTCTGGCGTTCTGTCAAAGACGAGTTGAAATTTTGCCGTTTTACCATCTCGGGAAACTTTTGGCGTTGTTGATTCATGAAAGCACGCTTTGTACCACTCCCCTTTGTTTATGGTGTCATACAAAAGACCATATCCTCTCACCTTCGCCAGTGCGTTCATCATCTCTCTGTAAACAGTAGCAAAATCTTCAGTAATAACAACGTCATAAATCATCCGAACATTGTTGAAATATCTATCGCTTAAAAGAACGGCTCCGTTTTTGCCATAGATCTGCATGGTTTGGAATGACTCAGCAGGGAAAGTGTGTAGATCATTTCTGAAAACATAAATTTTGGAATGTCCTCTTGTTATTATGCCGCCCTTAACAGGATCTAGTTCGACTAAATCGCTACCGCTATCAACATTGGCATTAGCAACAATATCATCTGGATTGCTCCAATCCACGCTTCGGAAAATTATGTTGTTTCCTGTTTTGCTCATGCGTAAGCCGCCCTTCTCTGATTATCCTGCAATGTGAAAATCTTCTCGATTTCACGAGCCAGTTCTCTAACGTTCTGTCCCTCTGCACCGTATACGTTGATAGTAATACCGCCGTTGTACGTTGCGCCACGATTCACGCCTTCTGTGCTGAACTGCATATTGCCACGAATCATGTTGCCCATTCGATTCATGCTGTCTTCAACGAGCGGAAGATTTTCGTCAATTCCCTTGGCGAACTGTTTCATCATGTCTGGCGCGTAGGTATGAAAGTCAGACAGCGGACCGACATCCGGTTCCGAGAAATGGATGTGGCTTCTAACCACGTTTGCCAAACCAGACATGGCGGATTTAATTTTGCCAAAGCCATTTTTAATACCGCTAACAAAATTGCTTATTAAATCAGCACCCCACGATAATGCTTGACTGACTATCTCTTGGAATTTTGCGTTGATTTCTTCTCTGATTTTAAGAATTGCATTTACAATCTCTGGAATATTGTCAATCAGCGCAGTAGCGAGTACTACGATTAGCTTAAATGCCGCTTCTACAATCTTCGGGAAATTTTCGACAAGTGTATCGACAATCGCTATAATGATTTCTGGAACTTTATCAATCAGTTCAGGTAGCGAATTGATAATGCCCTCTGTAAACGCAATTATTAACTGTAATGCCGCGTCAATAATCATAGGGAAATTATCAACTAACGTCTGAACAATAGTTAATATTGCTTGTACTGCGGCGGGTATCAACTGTGGTAACGCCTGTGCTATTCCCTGCACTAAGGTAACTATAATCTGAATTGCCGCTGTTAAAAGCTGTGGCAAATTCGTAATGATAAATTGCGCAAGCATAAGGATGATTTGCGTTGCAGTCTGCGTAAGCATTGGAATATTCTGCATGATACCCTGTCCTAACGCTTCAAGCAATTTCATTCCTGCATCCATAAACTGAGGAAGTTTTTCAGTAATCATTGCAAGTCCCTGAGAAAGAACTTGCCCAAAAGCATCCATTGCGCCATTGAAATCACCTTGCTTCAGTGCTTCTGCCACACCTGACAGACCTTCTGTCCCTATGTCCACAAACTCCTTTAACGCAGGCGTAGCCATATCGGAAAATGCAATCTGAACGCCCTCAAGAGCAGACTGAAAAATCGTAATTGATCCTTGCAGATTATCCTGCATTGTAGCCGCCATACGTTCTGCAGTTCCGTTGAATCCATCAGCCGAATCAGAACAATGATCAATAGATTCTCGTAATTTATCTACATCTTCCGGGGCTGAGTTCATCAATGCAAGCCACGCAGAAATACCTTCCTGTCCTGCAATTTTTTTAGCAAAAGTTGAAGCATCTTCATCGCTTAACTGTTGCCACTTTACCCTTGATTCATCAAGAATGTCGCTAAAATCTCTGACGTTTCCTTCGGTGTCATAAAACTGAACACCTAACTCTTCAGTTAAGATTCCTAATGCGCCAAGAGATTTACTTGACGCTCCTGCATCAGTAGCAAGTCTTGTGATGATCGAACGCAATGACGTACCTGCCTGTGATCCTTTAATACCTGCGTTTGCAATCAAGCCAATGCTCTCAGCCGCATCTTCTGCGCTAATTCCCATGCTCCCTGCAACAGGCGCAACATACTTGAAAGTCTCGCCCATAAGCGAAACATTCGTATTTGCGTTACTTGATGCCGCCGCAAGAATATCAGCAAAATGAGCAGAGTCAGACGCTTTAAGACCAAATCCAGTCAATGCATCAGTGACAATATCAGATGTCAAAGCCAAATCTTCACCGGATGCCGCCGCAAGATTCATGATGCCTGAAATACCATCAAGCATATCTCCAGTTTTCCAACCGGCCATAGCCATATACGACATTGCGTCTGCGGCTTCGGTAGCAGTGAACTTCGTGGACGCACCCATTTCCTGAGCCTTGTCTCGCAGTGCATCAAAATCTGCTCCAACCGCACCTGAAATAGCAGATACGTTTGACATTGAAGCATCAAATGACATACCTGCATCAAGAGATTTTTTAGCAAAGCCCACTACTGCGGTTGTAGCCGCTCCCACAGCCGCCGCACCTACTTTTGCAACTGTACTCAGACCACCACTAAGAACAGAGCCGAAAGAATTTGCTTTACTTTCCGCTCCACTTAATTTGCTATCGTAATCACTGGAATCCAGTGTCAGTTTTGCTACAAGGTCAAAAACATTGGTAGCCATATTACATTTCCTTTAACTTGTTCATAATACTCGTTTTAATTTCATCTGGTGTACGAGTATCGACTTTCTGAAGAATAATCAAGTCTGCGAATCTATCAGTCAGATGTTTGCCCTCGCTGATTGCTTTCAGCGTGTCTGTGACGTATATTCTGTAGATTTTTTCCTGTTGGCTTATTCGAAAAGAAGATACGCAGTGTTCAACCACGTATCTTCTCCCAAATACGTCCAGTAAATCCAAACGTATGCTATTTAGGCATTCAGAATATTCGTCTGCCCCAACCGATAGAATGAAACAAAAAAACCAACTACCGCCTCATCCGACATTAATTCTGTTAAGCATTGAATGTATTCAGACATTGAATGATCATCAACATTCTCTGGCTCCACGAAACATAAAAGAGCAAGAATCCTTAATGTCTCATCTGGATGTGCGCCCATTGCCGCATCGAGCAAGTCAGACATATTTTTCATCCCTTGCTCTTTTACTCGTTTGCCATTTCGAACAATGATGTCTCTTTTTTCCTCATCAGTGACATTTGGCGGGATTTCTTCTATTTCCGGCTTTCTGGCTCTGATGTTTTTAAGATCAATATCCGTAATCCATTTTTCCAAATCTTTTTTGATGCGATATGTCTGCTTCAAGAATTCTGTCGGAGTGCAGTTAGCTAAGTTTTTCATTTATTCCCCTTATCCTTCAGATGATGGCGCTACGCTGTAAATTTCAATCGGGACTACATCCTGTGCAATGATTGAAACATGGCCGGTTAGCGTCGTTTCAATCTGACCTTTGCTGTTTTTTTCAGTCTTGAGTGCAAACCCCTCTGTGGACAGTGCGTTAAGCAGTTTAACGGCGACCATACCGCCATCTGCTCTGTCACCAACCCACCAGATATCTTGAAAGTCGGTTTGTTTTAAATCTGCTCTGGGCGTTACTTTTCCAGTATTACCTGTTTCGATGTCTGCCGCGCCAAGTGACAGTTTGATAAACTCTGGCGAAACGCCAATTCCTGTGAATGCCATAGAGCAATCCCAGTAATCGAGTTTCTTCAGTTCTTTCATATTGTTCGGGCAGTTATCTACATCTTCGCCCATATCGCTATAATTTGGAACAGCATTGATTTCAATGCCGCCTGTTGTGGCACAGATAATATCGCTTTCGATACTTGCGGCAGGCTCTGCAACATTAAATGTTCGCAGAATTACTCCTGCATCAAGCTGTAAACCTTCGAAAGTATCAAGCGGAATTTTAGTAAACTTTCCCATTGTGTTTCTCCTTTAATGCGCAGTTAAAAACTCCGCAGAAACATTTAATATATACCCTTTGATCATGTCATCCTGATCGTCGTCCATGCGTTGCGCAAATGGTGATCCCAATGACACCCATAAATAGCCACCATCAATTTCCATAGGAGAATCCATGTTGTATATTGCTGTTTCAATCTCCTGCTTTTTCAGGCTGATTGCTTCCCAAGATGATGACCTATACCGAAGCACACCTGTCAAAACCAATCTGTCGTTTAATGCTCCAGTATAAACATCGTAAGAAATATATGGATATTTGGCATCGTCTGGAATACTGAACTGATCATATGCAGGAAGTCCAAACCCTGACCAAAATTCATGAATAGCTTGATCCTTATTCATTAGCAGGAAGCTCCCATTCTTCAGCGGTAACCTGTCTCATATTGAGATTTGCGCTTGCGGGAGTATACTTATCATCTCCATCCGAAGTTACTCTGAAAATTTTATTGTCTCTTTCACGCTTAAATACATCATGATATTCAAGCGTCAGATTCTTTTTCGTAGTAACCGTATATCGACTGCTTACTCCTTGAGCGCCCGCCATTCTGGACTGCATGGAAGTGTCAAATGTAATTGCCGCTTCAAATTCCGCTCCTTCCGACCATGTGGTTTTCACACCTCCATAGCCATCTGGAACTCTTACCTTGTCCAGAAATTTGCAGGTTTCCATTGCCTCTTCAAGTAAACTCATACCGCTCTAATTTTCCTCCATTTGTTCAGCCGACCCGCAAACACAGAACGCCAGTCGGAAGGATTGGAACCACCACCACCACTTGAACTTCCAGACGCCTTTGTGTACGAATATCCACCAAAGCTTTCAGACTGAAATGGTGAATTAATCTGATCCGCATACTTTTCAGTGTACGCATCAATCTCGCCACAAAGGGCAATGACCGCAGGAGGAACAGCCATTGCCCACACAGCACCATGGAAAACCTCTGGTGCAAAAACGTGTTCCTCGCCTTTTTTATAGACACCATCATTGAGTGCACTGCCGACAATCCTATAATACTGGTCATCATAAAGATCATCGTAAAAAGAGGTCAGCCCATTTTCCGTGATCTCAAAATCACCAATGGCTCTTTTTACATCAAACCAATTATTCAGTTCTCTGCAGATATCCTCAATACGGCTCATTTTTGCCCCTATTTTGCATTTTAGGATTTAGCCATATATTTATATAGCCAAACCCCAAAACTTCAATCTCGTGTCATCTGGATGCCATGATTAGGTGCTTGTGACGGTAATATTAGCAATACCGTCGACATACTCAGCCCACAGTTTCATACCCATGATGGCAAAGGACTCGCCGACTGCTGTCTGGTAGTTGCCATTTGCATGGAAACCAATCAGATTGGTCTCGCCCTGTACTGTATAGTTCAGACCAAGCTGAGCGTAATCGCCATCACCCGGATCAACATAATACAGAGCAATGTTCTCTACAGGCGTAGCGTAAATCTTTCCTCTTTCAATCTCAGAAGACAGGATCATCGTCTGTGCGCCAAGGAAGTTCCGAACATACTGCAGACCAAATGCAGTCTGAACAGTCAGTTCTGCGGCTCCAAGATACTCGTAAGCATCCAGAGTATTTACCCACACAACGATGTTTGTGGTATCTCTGTGAATCTTCTTGAACTTATCCACAACAAGACCGACCGCCATAGCTACACCCATCTGGAAAGACGTAATCGGGTCTGTAGGAGTAAGCGTTCCATGCGTAGTAAGGAACGTATAAAAGTCATCCATGACCTTCGACTGAAGCTCGTTAAGGAAAGCATCATCTGTTCTCTGGACAGCTACAGCCGCACCGAACTTATCGACAGCCTCAATGGAAACAGCCTTTGCGTACTTTTCCAGAACGATATCATCATAAGCCACGGGCACTACCTGAAATTCTGTGTACGGAATTTCCTCTCCCTCACCTACGGAAGCACCACCCTGCAGTGCTTCAGACTTCATAGAAGCCTCATAGGAAGTCAGCTTTGTACCCGGTGTTTTTCTAATCGGGCGCATGATGCCGAGAATCTCTCTCAGAGCATCCCAGTTCTTGCCGAATCTTGTAACAAAATCCAGTTCACGGACGGCAACTGTAATATCATTTTTTACTGTAAGACCAGCTTTTGCAGGCATTTTCTCACCTCATATTTTTCTTAAATACCGAATAACTCGTGGTTCTCCGCCATAGCCTTCTGGCGCTCTGTGGTGTCCTTAATAGCCAGAATTTCCTCTCTGGTCATTTTGGCTCCACCTTTGTTATCTGGCGGTGTATCTGTATCAGCACCCTCTTCACCTTCAGTCACCACATAATCAGACCACTCTTCTTTCAGAGCCTTAATATGCTTCGATGCGTCTTTGATCTTGCCAGTATCAGTAAGTTCAATAGAATCCCAATCAGCATATTTCAGCGCCTTTGCGATACCTTTTTCGCTCAGTCCTGCATCCTTTACCACATCCTCAAAAGCGGCTTTCTTTGCCTGTAGAGATTTCTCTGCCTCAACGCTTGCCTTGTACTCATCATACTCTCTTTTCAGTGCGGCATAATCCGGTGCATCCTTTGCGGCTTTCTTTGCGGCATCCAACTCCTTCTGGACATCCACAAGCTTATCGGCATCTTCCCTGTAACGATCACGCTCGTCCTTCAGCGCATCCACAGTTTCAGTGTGTGCCTCGATAATAGAATCGACCTGTTCGTCGGTCAGTCCCATCGCTTTCAGTGACTTTCTTGTCAGTGCCATTGTCTTCCTCTCCTTCGTAGACGGTTCTTTGTCATTCAGACACAGCTATTTTAACATTCATGCAAAAAAAATACAACGGCATTTAAAAAAAATCTGTCACTAAAATTGTCAGACAAAAGCAGTGTAGGATAATCGTACATTTTACTAAACTTTCTATATATTTTTTGCTCTATAGGGACTTTACTAAAATGTACCTTTATCCTACATCATACATTATAAAAAATAATAAAAAATTATAATAATATATAAAAAATAGAAAACCTACTAAGACAGTAGGTTTTCAGTAAAAGTAAGATTGTTAATTTTCTAACAGCTAAATTGTATAGAATTGTGTCTCACGATAGAAACTGTTTTGCGATAGATTTATACGTTTCCAGATTGTTCATGATGCCCGGTTTGAGAAACGGATGCGCTCTCATTCTGGATGTTCCATACTCTTGATATTTCCCATACTCAACATTTGTTCCAACATGCACGGATTCCTCTTCTGCATGAGTCTCGTGCGTGATCGAATCTCTCAATCTGCCAGTATCCACAGGAGCAAGACTGGCGACATCACCTTCAGCCTGTATTCCAATTGCCTCAAGTGCACGGGCAATTGCCCCATTTTTAGCTGATATGACTTCATTAACATGACTGGTAACCTTAACGTTTCCGATTGCCATTCCTGTACTCCCTTACATATCTCATCTTCTGTGCTTCAGCGACTTCCTCTCCATGAGTGATCTTCTGGTAAACAGGCTTTGCGTCTTTCCATTCCTCAAATGTCATTCCCATAAGATTTTCGTCATACATCGGGGAAAGATCACGCTGAAATCCTTTCACATTGCTGATAACTCTGCATCTGCAGTTATACACTTCTTCAGACGGTCCATTAGGATCCTTCGGATACATCAGCCCATTTGAAAACAGAGTGTTTATTTCCTGCGTTTCTCCATGCAAATTTCTATGAGAAGTTCGTGTCCTGTTGTCAAACGTAGCAACCCACTGTTTCTCAAGTTCAATCCCCATATCTTCAGCACGTTTATAAGCATTCATGTGACCTGCGTTTTCTGCGGATCCTGTCATGGTACGGGCATTCCTGAGTGCCGCCTTATGGTTCATATCTGTCACGGACTGAAGACGCTTCGCAATATCAGGAATGCTTTCTCCCTGCAGAATGCCCTGCGTAATAGCAGAGTCTAAGTGCTGTCTGTTCCACAGTTTATCTTTCGGAATGCTGACTTTCGCTTTTGGCAGAAGACTAGGTTCTTCTTTGATCAATTTCTCTACCGCTTCACGATTATAAAGCGTGTATCCGGTGTTGATTTTAGCATCTGCTTCGACTTCGTAAGTGCCCCAATTGTGACCAAGGGCATAAGCCTCAGGAATATACTCATTCATAATACTGGCGGCAATCTTATCGCTGTTCGCAAGATCGGTAGCGAGTACATCACGCATGTCTTTCCATCTCTCGCCCACTGCCATCTGATTAGTCCGCCATTTTTGATACTCCTTTTTGGTTTTTTGTCCTGATGCTACCCACTGTCTCCAAACAGCGTCTTTCTTTTTAAAGCGTCTGAAATAATCGTCTGCTTTATCAGCGACTTCCTTTTTTGCCTGCGCATACTCTTTCGCAATCCTCTTTTCCATGTCTTTGCACATGCTCTCGTATGCTTCAAGCTCTTCTTTAGATAACTTTAATTTTCCTTTTCTGAATTTACTCATGAGGACTTCTTTTTCTTCTTCGATTTATATGCCCTTAGCATACTCTTGTCTGCTTTAATCTTGTCTAATTCCTGCGCATATTTCTCGTTGTAAAAATCTTTGACTTTGGCTTTGTGATCCTTGTATAAAGCACGTAACCCTTTGATTTGTTCCTGTATCTTTTCTTTGTTTTTCTTACGTTCTTCTTTAGACATCGCTTTCAGCTTCTCACGCAGGGACTTAATCTGATTATTCATAATCCCTTTTTGCTTCTCAAGATACGCTTTCTTCTCTGCCATAATTGCTTCTTTTACTTCTTTAGCGGCAATCTTACCATCTTCATTAAGACCTGCAGTAGACGTTCTGCTTTTCTTTCCCTTTAGCTTTCTATGCTTCATGTAATACTCATGTCGCTTTACCGGATCATAATATTTGCTTGCGTATGCCATTACATGTCCTCCAATTCTTTCAGCAGAGCATCAAGCTGAGCGTCTATGTCGTCATCTTCATCTTCTTCATCATCAAGACCAGTATCTTCTTCTCCTTCCATTTCTTCATCTTCTTCGTCCTGATAGATCTCTGCCTCGCCTTCATCCATTTCTTTTAGAACATCATCAATCTTATCCCCATCTCCAAGAAGCATGAGGATCTTCCGAGTGACATATTCTGAACTGAGATATGTGGCGGCTGAAATAACTGTCGTGATTTCCTCCTGCGAGTTTACAATAATCGAGCGTGTGAATGTGGCATCACTTTCGATTCCCGCAAGTAAAAAGATTCCATCCAGAAAATCATGGACACAGTATTCAAACATATCAGCCTTGCTGTTAATAGGCTCATAAGCCGCCTTGATCTGCGTGGCTGTGGTAGCACCTCCTGCAATCTCTTTTGTATCCAGAGCCATAAAATCATCGTACAAGTCTGAGCGCAATCTCATGAGTAAAGCTTCTCTGCTCTGATACGGAACATCAAGCGTATGAGATTCTGCCTTTGCTCCATCATCCTCTACTGTGGCGGCATGGAGCGTTCTGATTCTCTCTACAAACTTAGCAAGGTCGATATCATCCATGCCTCCTGCATTCTGGATTGTCCAATAGACAAGGCTTGCTTCATCTACAGTATTGCAGAATCCAGACTTAATGAGATCATACGCATCTATAGCCTCTCGGATTCCTACGAGCTCGCTCTGATGCGCAGTATTGCCCCACAGAGGCACGATCGGAAATGTAGGATAATTCTCATAGTCATAAATCTCCATGCCTTCAAGAGGCGTAGAACGTGTCTTGAGAATATACTGACGCTTCGGCTTTAATATCTCCCCATCGTCTTTCTTCCTCCAGATGTACTCCGTATATCCATCTGGCTCATAGAGCGTTGCCCTTAACGGCTTGGACTGGTCTATCTGCCAGAAGCGAATAGCCGCCATCAGCGCACCATTCTCTTCGTCATAGAGTGGCACAAGCTCTGTGATCCGAAACACTTCCATGTGGTCTTTATTCCAGAATCCG
>AUXO014684046.1_pt1 | contig 16086 bp, 9 predicted proteins | sample 768731 | NCBI WGS metagenome assembly AUXO01 (sample SAMN02715735, study PRJNA202380) | gut metagenome | biome: sheep rumen | host: Ovis aries | place: New Zealand: Palmerston North
ATGCTTAACTTTTGTAGTTTATATAGTGGTAGTAGTGGAAATAGTTTTTTTGTTGGTACTGAAAGTACCAACATTTTAATTGATGCTGGTGTAAGTAGTCGTAAAATTGAAAAAGCTTTAGATTCATTATTTATAGATCCAACATCAATTAAAGGTATTTTAATTACACATGAACATACAGACCATGTGCAAGGTTTAGGAATATTTTCAAAAAGATTTAATATACCTGTTTATGTTGACAAAAAGACATTAGATGCAATGCCAAAACAAAAAGAAAAATTGTCTGAAGAAAACATACATTTATTTGAAGTAGGAGATACTTTTTACATAAATGATTTAAAAATAAGTTCTTTTTCTATCCCTCATGATGCTGCAAATCCATGTGGATTCAATGTTTATAAAGACGATAAAAAAATTAGTGTTGCAACTGATATAGGACATATGACAAATGATATTTTACAAAAATTAGAAAAAAGTTCTTTTGTAATGCTAGAGTCAAATTATGATCCAAATGTATTAAAATATGCTCCTTATCCATATCAATTAAAAACTAGAATAGCAAGTCCAACTGGACATCTTTCAAATGAAACTGCTGGAAAAACTATTTCTCATCTAATAAAAACGGGACTGCAAGGTGCTATGCTTGGACATTTAAGTAAAGAAAGTAATTTTCCAGAACTTGCTTATAAAACTGTAGTTGATGAAATAATTTCTTCAAATTTAGATATGGATTCTTTGTTTTTGGAAATTGCAAATCGTGATTGTCCTAGCAAATTAATAAAATTATAAAGGAAGATTTTATGATAACAATAAATATTATATGTGTAGGAAAAATTAAAGAAAACTTTTTTAAAAATGCAATAGATGAATATTCAAAACGTTTATCTAAATATTGTAAATTAAATATAATTGAACTTCAAGATGAAAAAATCCCAGAAAAAATAAATGATAAAATTGCTTATGAAATTAAACAAAAAGAATGTAATTTAATTATGTCTCATATCAAAAAAGATTCTTATACAATTGCTTTAGATTTAACTGGAAAACAATATAGTTCTGAAGAGTTTTCTAAAAAACTAGATGACTTATCTATGCAAACAAGTAATATTACTTTTATAATAGGTGGTTCTCTTGGTTTAACCAATGAGCTTCTAAATAGTTGCCAAGAAAAAATATGCTTTTCTAAAATGACATTTCCTCATCAATTAATAAGAGTATTCTTGCTTGAACAAACTTTTAGGGCTTTTAAAATTTCTAATAATGAAACTTATCATAGATAATTATATATTTGAATTGTAGAGAAAATAATAAGAATTAAATTGTGAGGAATTAAATAAAAATCTTAAAGTTAGGGGCTCGAAACATTTCTAAATAAGTTCACTTTTATATATTTATATTCTTTTTTAGGGGATTTTTATTTTCTCTACAAAATTAAAAACATTTTATAGAGTTTAACTTTTAATTTTTTTGAATAAACTAAAATTATTATACTTACAAATTTCTTAAAAGTCAAGAAAAACTCGTCGACAAGATTTGACAAATTGCTACGCTTACAAGCATTCCAACTATATCTGCTATAAGTGCAGCAAAAATAACAAATCTTGTTTTTTTTATGCCAACACTACTCGTATAAATAGCTATGGTATATAAGGTAGTTTCTGTTGCTCCCATAATAATAGAAGCCATTATCCCAATTTTACTATCTACGCCATAATTTTTCATTATGTCTGTTGCTACTGCAATTGAACTACTACCTGATATAGGTCTAATTAACATTAGTGGAACTATTTCACTTGGGATATGAATTAAATTTAATACTGGTTTTAAAATATTTACAATCATGTTTAAAACACCAGAACTTCTTAATGAAAATATTGCCATAAATAATCCAATTAATGTTGGGAATATACTTAAAACTATTTCTAATCCATTTTTTGCACCTTCAAGAAATGTATCAAAAACTTTATTCTTTTCAATAAGGCCATAAACAATAATTAATAATATAATAAATGGCATTGCTATATTTGACAGAAAATTTATCAATTGCACTATTTATATTTTCCTTTCGAACTTATTTTTATAAATATCTTTGTCGCAATAACTCCTGCTATTCCTGCAGAAACTGTTGCTATCCAAACTGGAAATACTATTGCAGTTGGATTTTTAGATTCTAATGAACTTCTTATTGCTATTATTGTTGTCGGAATTAATTGAATAGATGCTGTATTTATAACTATAAACATAGCCATAGAATTAGATAGTGTTTTTTTATCCTTATTTTCTCTTTGCATTGATTTCATAGCTTTTAAACCTAATGGTGTAGCAGCATTCCCCAATCCTAAAATATTTGCTACCATATTCATAGAAATATTTTCATGTATTACACTATTAGGATCAACATCCGGAAATAAAAATTGAATAATTGGTCGAAGTACTTTAGTAATCTTTTTCATTAATGAAGTTTTACATGCAATATTCATAATTCCACTCCATAAGCAAATATTCCCTAATAAATCTAAGCATAGTTTTATTGTATCTGAAGTACTTTGAAATATTGAATTATTTAATTCTTCTAGATTTCCAAAAAAAAATGCATATCCAAATGAAATTATTATAAATGCTGGCCAAACAATATTTAGCATATTATCACCTAAAAAATATTATTCATCATTAAATAATTTTATTACAATAAAATTTGACCAATTAACTAATTTGTGTTATATTTATTAATGAATTTTGTATTGTAGGTTTAGGAGGTAATTATGAAGTCAACAGGAATAGTTAGAAAAGTAGACGAATTAGGAAGAGTTGTTATACCAATAGAAATAAGAAATAAATTTGATATTTCAGAAAAAGACCCATTAGAAATTTATGTTGATGGTTCTTCAATAATCTTAAAAAAATTTGAACCAAATTGTATTTTTTGTGGAAACACAAAAGGGTTAAGACCTTATAGAGATAAATTAATTTGTGAAAAATGTGCAAAAAGAATTTCTAACTTAATAGAAGAATAAAATTAAATCCAAGAAAACCAAGAGGAAGAATCGTTCCTCTTGGTTCTTTTTTACAACTTGTTAAAAATATCAACCTTTTTTGTTTTATATAAACTCTTTATAAATTTCATTTTTATTAACGTTTCTATCTTTAGCAATTCTTTTTATTATTTCTTTTTTAGATAATCCTTGTTTTTCATAAAATTTGTAATGTTCATCTAGTGATAATTTATTTAATTCATTTTCTTCTTCAACTTTTTCTTTCCCCTCTATTATTATTACAAATTCACCTTTTAGGCTATCTGAAATTTCTATTAATTTATCTATATCTTTTCTTATAAATTCTTCATGAATTTTAGTTATCTCCCTAGCAAGAACTATCTGTCTATTACTTATTACCTCTTTTAAATCTAGTAATGTATTCTTTAATTTATGTGGTGCTTCATATAATATGCATGTTTTGTCCATTTTTTCAATTTCACTTAATTTTTCTTTTCTTAATTTTTTATTCAATGGCAAAAAACCAATAAATACAAAACTACTTGTATCAAGTCCAGAACAAATTAAAGCATTAATCATTGCACAGGCTCCGGGTATAGGAATTACATTAATATTGTTTTCTATTGCTTCTTTAATTAAAATTTCACCTGGGTCAGAAATTCCTGGAGTTCCAGCATCTGATACAATTGCAATATTTTCTCCATTTTTTAATTTTGAAATTATATTATTAGCTTTGTCTTCTTCATTATGCCTATGCATACTAATTAATGGCTTTGATATTTCATAATGATTTAATAACTTTAATGTTTGTCTTGTATCTTCTGCTGCTATTAAGTCTACTTCTTTTAATATTCTAATAGCTCTAAATGTCATATCCTCTAAATTTCCAATTGGTGTAGCTACTACATATAGTGTTCCATATTCTTTATCTTCCATTTTCCTTCTCACTTTCTTCATTATATATTCTTTTTACTTCTTCTGAATATGTTCCATCATTGTTATAAATATACAAATTTTCTCTTATTTTTATAAATGGTCTTGCGTTTTTTACGCCTTTAATTAATACCATTTTAGGCTCTTGCCCCTGTTTTGAACTTATAAATCTTAATTCCTTAGGCTCAATTTTATATGTCCTCATTAATGATAATATATCCACTAATCGTTCTGGTCTGTTAACCATATAAAATTCACCTTTATCTTTTAAAATTCTATTTCCTACTTTTATAAAATCTTCTAATGTTGCTGTAATTTCATGTCTAGATATTTGTTTTTTTTCATTTTCATTTATTAATCCTGTATTTCTTTTTTTATATGGTGGATTCGTTACAACAACGTCAAAACTATTTTGTCCGTATATTTTTTCTAAATTTAGAATATCTTCGTTTATTACTTCGAACCTATCTTGTAAATCATTAAGTTTTACACTTCTAGTAGCCATTTCATATACTTCTTCTTGTACTTCGACACCTATAATACTTTTTAATTTTGTCTTTCCGCATAATAAAATTGAAATAATACCTGTTCCTGTTCCAAAGTCTATAACTCTTGTATTATTTTTTATATTCTTTGCAAAATCTGATAATAACACACTATCAATTCCAAAACAAAATCCATCTAATTGCTGTATTATTTTTAATCCTTTTAGATTCAAATCATCTATTCTTTCATTTTCTTTTAATTGAACTTCCATAATTCACCCTTTTATATTTTTTGAATATTATACAATAAAATAGTTATTTTTGCAAAAGGTGGGAAATATATGTCAAATTATAAGCATTGTTGTAACAAAAATAAAAATAATAATAAAAAAATATCTGTTTTTGAAATGTATGAAAATGCAAAACATTCTTGTATTGATGTTGGTAATTTTCTATGTAATTTAAAGCGAGCTTCATGGTATATTAAACTTTATAAATTATTTAAATAAATTATTTAGCTCTAGTATAAATTTCATTAAAAGCACTATTTTCATTTCCATTAATCAAAATTTTTACATTATTTATCTCTGTTAATTCTGTCATTGTATTTACAATACTTTTTATTAATTTATCTTTTTGAGACTCATTAAAATTTAAGATTTCTTCTGAAAAATCAATTGTTAAACAATCCTTTTCAGTAAAAATTTTATTTATTTTTGTTTCACTTGGAATAACCGCTTCTAACTTATCACTTCTAGGTCCTGCTAAAAGTAATTCTAATATCCTGTCATATGGATTACTTAAAATATCTTTTATATCCGCTAATCTTGCTTCTGGCTCAACATTTCCTGTTTCTTTATTTACAAAATATAAACTTACAATAGTTTGCCTTAATTGTTCATCTGTTATTTCTTCTTCAGGAATATATTCATTTTCAACTAATTCACCTTCTTTTTTATCTTTAACATATTTTATTCCCCATAGTCCTATTAATAAAATAATAATAAATACACTTACATACATAATAATAACTTTTTTGTTTTTCATTTTCTTCCTCCTTGTTTTTTATTATTTAATTATTATTATTTGTTTGTCCAAAATAGAACTATTATTTAGAATAAAAAAATAAGACTAAATTTTTTAGTCTTATTTTTTATTTTAGTCAGTTACCTCATTTAAAATTACATTTGTAACCGTATTTCCTGTTATAGTTTCTTCCTGATCTCCTGTATATTGAACTTCTTCTCCTTCTACAGTTGTTATTCCAAATGAGTTATGAATTCCTATCATTTTGTGTTCATCGTCTGATTCTCCTGTTAATTTTGCTCTTTCATTTCTTTCAATCTTTGTATCTTTTATTGTGTTATCTTTAAGAGTTATCATCATTTGAGTATCATCTGATATTATTCCAGCATCTCCTATAATTCCTCCTACAGAATCATTTCCTATTATCGTTACTGCTGGCTCATCTTCTGTATATGTTGTTCCTTCTTTTCCTCCAACATAACATCCTTCTATTGTATTTACTGCTCCTCCAGAAATTCCACCAACTTGGTTATCTCCTGTTATTGCAGTTGTTATTACTTTACAATTTGTAATTGATACATCAGTTCCTGTAACATTAGATCCATGTCCAACTATTCCTCCTGTTGCTCCTGTGGTTCCTGTTAGTTTTACTTCTGAATCTGTTATTGTACAGTTTTCTACATTATCATTTGCCATACCAACAATTCCGCCTACATGTCCTTCGCCTGCTGAAATATTGCAGTTATTTACTGTAACATCTTTTAAATTACTTCCTGTCGTTAAAAATCCTACTGTTCCTGTTCCTGAAGCTCCTGTTGATGTTATATCTGTATTACTAATATTTATGTCTGATGTTGTAAGTGTTCCATATCCTAATAATGAACCTACATATCCCGAACTTGCTGTTATAGAATTATTTTCATCACCCAATTTATTAATTGTAATTTCATTAAATGTTCCAATTGGTGTTCCGGTATAATAATTGTTTGGTTTAGCTATATTTCCTATTATTCCTCCTGTGTTTCCATCTTGTGCATTATTAGTTATTATTAATCCATTAATTGTTGCATTTTCAATTGTAGAATCACCTGCATTACCAATTATTCCTCCTGTGTGATTATAAGTATATCCTACAGAACTACCATAAGCATTATATGCTGTTATTTTGCTTGTTGCAGTATTTTCTGCAGTAACATTAGTAAGTTCAATATTCTTTAAACTTGATGATGGAGCATGTCCTATTAATCCGCCAACACATCCTTTACCATTAGCTTTTACTGTATTTAATTCTATATTTTCCATAACAAAATTTGTACCTGTAGATGCATAAATACCTATTAATCCACCAGTATAATTATAACCATTTACGGTTATGTTACTTCCTTGTACTCCTTTTATACTTGTATCACTATTATTACTTATTGCAATTATACCACCTACATTATCATTTCCTTTAACAGAAATATTATTATAATTTTGTAAATTAGCAATTTTTACTTCTCCAGATAGAGCTACTAATCCTCCAGATTGACCTCTTGATGTATTGTTTGTGATGTTTATGTCAGAGAAAGTATTTGTTCCATCTATATTTATTTTATTTGATACAAAACTACATATTCCTGCGATATCTGCTGCATTAAGATTTCCAGCATCTGCTGTGATTGTACAATTCTTTAACACATTATTACTTAAATTTGTTTCAGGAGATAAATATCCTATAAATCCAGCCATATGTCTTACTCTATTTCCTATTTCACCAGTATGATGTAAAGTTAAGTTTTCAACAGTATTACCAGTAATAGCAAGTTGATTAGGACTATTATAAACTTCTCCTAATAATCCTGATGTACGATCAGATTTAGTTGTAACCTCAACATTTTTTACAGTATTATTTAATATTCCATTTTTAACAGTATTAGAATCTCCAACTAATCCTGCTATTGAACCAGCATCTCCACTATTCCATGGTGCATTAGATGTTATTTTTAAATCTTGAACTTTACAACCTGATAAATCATTTAATGTATAACAACTACCAACTAAACCTCCTGTACTTTGAGTATTAGCTATAATTTCACAATTATTAATAACATTACAATTGGTTAAGCTTACTAATGTTGTTGATGAATTACTTGTAGCGCCTATTATTCCTCCTGTTGATTGCATATTGTAATTGTATGGTCTACTATCATATGTACCTTCATTGATTATTTTTACATTATCTACCGTACATCCTGTGAAAGTTGAATTGTACACAGAACTTCCAACAATTCCTCCCGTTGCCCCTTGTTTAGAGTTAAGAGTAGAATTGCTAACAGTACAATTTGTCAAGCTAAATCCTTCAGTTCCTCCTGCGCATATTCCTCCCATAGTTTTACCTGAACTTTCACTATAATATTCAGTAAGAGTAATTGTAGTGTTATCTACTAAGCAATCTGTAAAGGTATTTATTCTGCCTGACTGTGCTGCTCCAAACATACCACCAATATTTCTTGCCATACCAGAAATACTCGAATCTTCTACAGAACATTCTGTTATATCCACAATAGACATAACTGTTGATGCAACTAAACCTCCCATTGTATTGCTATCTGATGTATTTGGATATTTATTTTCTAAATTTGTTTCCAAAACATGACAATCATTCATTGTAACTTTACCAACATATTGTGCCATTCCTATAATACCTGCCATATTCTTTGCAAAATTATTAGCTTTAATTTCGCAATCTATAACATTACAATTATTAAATGTTAACTCTGCTCCCCATACAAATCCTGACATTCCACCTACATTTCCATAACCTGATGGTGAAGTAATTTGATTTGTTATATTTGTTTTTTCAACAGTACAATTACTTAATGTAGCTGTAGTAGACTCACTTCTTGTTGTTGCGAAATTAAATATTCCTCCAATATCTCCAGCCTTAGCTGTTAAATTACAGTCATAAACTCTAATATTTGAAATAGTTAAATTCATTCCTTGATTCATATCTCCTAAAACGCCACTTGTATTAGAATATTGATGAGATTTATTGTTAATTAAGTCTGTTTCTATAATTTCACAATTAGTAATGTTAGTTCTACTTGTCTCTGCACCACTATTATACTCACCACCAAATATTCCTGCTACATTTGCATATCCAGCTTCACTGGCTGTTATTGTACAACCTTCAACTTTACAAGCATTTATATCATAAACTCCTCCAAGATAATCTCCTCCATAAATTCCGGCAGCATATGTAGAATTTCCTTTAGAAGTTATTATTGTATCTATAACATTACAATTTGATATGTCTTGACTAAGAGTAAATCTACCTCCATTTCCTCCAAAACTTTCAATTCCTGTTGCATTGGCTCCTTCTATTTTTGAATCTGTAACAGTACAATTATCTACAATAACATCTCTTCTATATCCATTAGGTGGTCTTGTTTCTATACTTCCAAGACTAACAATTGTACTATCGACAGCTCCAATTATTCCAGATACGTGACTTTCATTATTAAGATTTGTATTAGTTATATTAGTAGTATCTACTTTACAATCACTTATTTTAACATCTTCTGAGCATATATATGCTGCTATTCCAGAAACGCATCTATTTCCACTTATACTAACAACATTATCTACTGTACATTTGCTAATAGTTAATTCATATGGATCACCATTTCCATATATACCTCCTGCATTTGTACGAGCTCCACTGTCTCTATTAGAACTAGATATAACTCCTGCATTTGTACAATTTTCAATAATTGTATTTCCATTACTTATAAGAGTCTCATTATAAACAAAGTTTTCTCCTAAAATTCCTGCAGATGTTTTTGATGAACTTATTACATTATTATTATTACAATTTTTAATTTCAATATTTCCTACACCATTTCCTAAAACTCCTGCTCCAACTGTAGGACCTGCAACTGTACCATTGTTGTCACATTTATCTATTTTAATATTTATTCTTGAATATGCAATAATTCCTGCATTATCTCCATTTAAGCCATAAGATGAATCTTGTCCGGAAGTACTAATTGATGCTCCATTTGTACAATTCATAATATTTGCTTCATCTGTATCAAATTTTTTCTCAATTGTTCCTGCAATTCCAGCAGCTCTAGGTGTTGTACAATTACTTACAATAGGTTTATTATTTATACTTCCACTTATTAAAGTTCTACCTTTTGAATTTCCTAATATTCCTCCAACTATTGTTGTTCTTGCATTGTCAGCCCCTGTTAAATCTGCGTCGTTTGTTGCATTTTCTATATCAACTTCATTTATATTCCATTGTACATTTTGATTTGTATAATTATCATTTATTAATCCTGTTTTTGATATTGATGTATTATATTCTTCTGATACTTCTGTTTCATATTCTTCATTACTTAATACTTTATAAGATGTCTCTGTATAATATTTTTCATTTTCTTTATCCCATTTTTTTGCTATTACTACTTTTATATAATTATCTTCTAATGCTAAATATCCCTTTGGTGCTTCTATTTCTTTTATATAATAAACATCATTTCCCATACAATCTATTTTTGTCTCTTCATAATTTATTATTCCATTTGTTGCTTCTATAGCTTCATATCCTGGTATTACTTGTTTATTTCTATCTAGTATTTGGAATTTTGCTCCATTTAGCAATTTTCCATCTTCATTTGTTTTCGCTATTTTAAATTGATATTTTCCTGATATTGCTTCATTTCTTATAGCTAATGTTGCAATTTTTGTTGTTTCTTCATAATTGGCTAATACTTGTGTTGTTGCATAACCTTCTTGTCTTGCATATCCTACTATTCCACCTACATTGTAAGCTCCACCTAATATATTTCCTTCATTTTTATCATTGTAACTTTTTACTGGTCCTAGTGCACACCCTACTATTCCACCTACATTGCTTGCATTAGCAAAATTAATTGTTGCACTATTTACACAATCTCTTGTTACTAATATTGATCCTGCTTTTGTATGTCCTACTAAACCACCTATATTTCTTAAACTTTCTCCTATTGCTCCACTTACTTTACAATTCTTTAATATAGCTCCATCACTATATCCTATAAATCCACCAACACCATCTACTATATTTGTATCTTCTTCTGTGTTAAATTTAGTAATATTTATATCCACTCCTTCTAGTGTTAAATTTTCTATTATTCCAGAATATGTACTAAATAGTCCCCAAGTTTTTAATGTTTCATCTGTCCCTTCTAATTTTAATCCTGTTATCTTATGGTTTTGACCATCCAATTTTACATTTTCAACATTTAATGGTGTCCATTCTTCATCTGTTAAATCTATATCTTGTGTTAATACATATTTTTCTTCTTTATTACTCTCTATTGCCATTAAATCTGCTTTTGAACTTATTGCTATTGTTTTGTACTTTGATGTATCTATGTCTATATCTTTTATATCAAGTTCAAACTTAGCAGTAACTTCTGTTGATGAATTTATCTGACTTACAACATCTACTTGTATTAAGTATTTTAAATGATTACTATACCCTTCTGGTGTATGTGTTTCGCGTATGTAATATGTTGTTTTATCTTCACCATATGCATATACTGTTCCAAAGTCTAGTACTCCGCCATTTGCTGTTACTCCTGTTTTTATTACATTTTTATCTGCATCTAATAATTCAAATGTTGATCCATTTAAAAGTTGGCTATCTAAACCATCTATTTTCTTTATTATTAAAGAATATGGTTTTGCTATATTATTTGTTGATGCCACATTCTCATAGTCATAGTCATCTTCATCTCCAATAATATAAGATGTACTGTTTGATATTTCACTTTCTTCTTTTTTGTAATCATTTGAAATTGGTAATTGTATATTTCCTGGTGTAGAATCTATATCTTCTCCACTTCCTTCTGCTATTTCTGCCATTGTTACTAATCTTACAATTTCATCTGTAGGTTCTATATTTAGAATTAAATCTATATATATTTCTTCATTTTTAAAATCATTTGTTATTGTACATCCTTCTATTTCATGGTCTCTTAAATATTCTGTTGTTGCTGTTCTACCATCTTCTGATTTTCTCCATCCATACTCAGTATTAGTTTCACTTGTTTCATCAAATTCTAATCCTTCTGGTATATAATATTTAATTTTGTTTGCTGTTCCTGCAACTGACCCTTCATTATATACTCTAATAGCATATCTTATTTTATCTCCAACTCTTGGATATACTAAACTTTTTGTATGTAAATATTTTGCTTGTTCGTCATCTTTAACTTCTAAAACAGGTTCTCTAGATGTTATTTTTTCAGAATTCAAGCTATATATATATTGTCTTAAAGCCAAGTCCAATCCATATTTTTTTGCTCTTACATATATTTTTTTACCTCTTGTTACATTCTCTATAGTATATGTTTCTCCAAAATTTAAATCTAATTTTTGAATTATTTTTGAATCATCATAATATGTTCCATATGATTCTAAATAAACTGTATAATCATCAAATGTATAACCTTCTTCTGGCTCAATTTTAAATGAGAAATTACTTCCTGTTGTAGCTTTTGTTGTTGTAAATTCTTCGTTTGTATCTGCATTTATTACCTTTATTCCTTCAGGTACTTCTGTTTCAATTTTCTCTAAATTTTTGAAATGAAACCATGTCTTTCCTGAATTATTATAAAGTTCTACTTCTTCTTCTAATCTATCAATATAAGCATCTGTAGCATTTCCAAATGCTGTTCTATTTAATTTTTCTATATCGCTTGAAACTTGTATATCAGCATTAGAGACACATGAAAAGCTTGCATTTAGAGTCTTTACACCTTCTCCTATTACTACTTTATTTATATTACAACCATCAAATATACTAGTAAATGTTTCTACTCCACTTATTTCTACACTTTCTAAAGCAGAATCTAAAAATGCAGTCCTTTTAACTTTTAAATCTATATTTTCTATTTTTAAATCTTTTATCTTTGTTTTTCTAAAAGCATAATATTCTATACTTTCTACACTATTTGGTATGTTTACTCTTTCTAAAGCTGTAAATCCTTCAAATGCATGCTCTCCTATAACTTTTAGGCCTTCTGGTAATACTACTTCCTCTATATTATCTATTTCATACCATGCATTAACTAAATTAGTTGACCAATTCATATATCCAACATATCCAGATATTTCAGTTACAGGGTATCCTCCTAAAGTATTTGGTACAATTAACTTTTCCTTATTTTGCCATCCATTACTAATTATTCTAACCTTTACAGCTTCTCCATCTACAACTTCATAATACCACCTTATATCATCTACAACCTCAGAGTTACCATTAGAGGTTGTAAAAAAACATGCTATAATAGTTGCCATTAATATTAAAATAATTAAACTAAAAATTATTTTACTTTTTTTCATCGGATTCTCTCTTTCCAAAATTTATTTGTTTAGCTTTTATTACAATTGCTATAGCGACTAATACTCCTAAAATAACTATAACTGATATTTTAGCAGTACCTGTTGCTAATGATATAATGAATTTTTCATTATTATCTTTATCTGGTACTCTATCTTTAGCTAAATAATCATTTGTTGATGCAGAAATTACTGCCACATTGTCTCTTAATCCTAAATTGTTTTCATTTAATTTCCATTTGAATGAAATTTCTACTGTTGTATAATCTCCTGGTTCAATAAGCTTTTTAGATATTACTTTTGTTTTTGCTGTTTTGCCATCAACTTTCCATCCATTTGTTTCAACTAATTCAAAATCATCTGGTATATAATCTGTTAATTCTGTAGCATATCCTGCTATTTCCCCAACATTTTTAACTCTTAATCCATATGTTACTAATACTTCTGTTTCATTTACTTTATCTTTTTTAACTTCTGCTTTAAATAAATGTCCTTTTTTATCTAATCCCAAAGGATATGTTTTTTCTGCTGTACTATTTTTTATAGTTATTTCTTTTATATACTTTGTAACATTTAAATCAAATACTTTAACTTGAACTTTTTCTTCATCACTATCATTGTCTGAATTTGGTTCTAATCTAGATGTTTCTACTCTTGCTGTATTTGTTACTATTCTATCTTCTGTTTTTACGTTTTCTTCATCTACTACAAATTCAATTTTTACATCTTTGTATTTTGGTAATTCATTATTAGCAACTTCAAATCCACCAATTGTTTCATCTAATAATTTTTCAGATTTTAAAACTTTAGCTTCATTTACGTTTGTTGTTTCAACTAAGTTTCCTGCTCTGTCTTTTTTGTACATTTTCCAATTGTTTGCTATATTAATTTCGCTATCACTGTCAAATTTAAATCCATCAGGAATATTTTCTATTACTGCTCTTCCTAAAGTTGCTCCATTTCCTAAATTGTATACTCTTAATGTGAATACTACTTTTTGGTTATTTGAAACTTTATATACACTACTATCTTCTTGTGTATATTTTATTTCTCCATTTATATTATTTGCTTTTACTTCTTTATTACTTAATACTGTTCCATCTACACTATATAAGAATTTCTTCATACTTAAATCTGAAACTTTTGGTAATTGTTTTCTTATAACAGCTATTGCTTCACCTTCATTGTCTTCTGTATCTGTTTCATTGTCTGAAGATTCAACTCTTGCTATATTTGACATTTCTTTATCTACTATTCCAGGTTCAGCTACCACTTCACATTCAATTTGAACATCTTTGTATTTAGGTTGTTCATTATTTTCAGCTTCAAAACCGTCTATTGTTTGTCCAACTAAATAATTAGTTGTAGCAACTCCATTGTTAACTGTCCATCCATATGTTTCATTTATTGTACTATTTGCAACATATTGTAATCCTTCTGGAATTACGTCTGTTACAACTTTTCCAGCCATTGCTTGATTTCCTTCATTAAATATTCTTAATGTGAATACTATTTTTTGTCCTGTTACAACTGTTGTTTTTGTATTTTCATTTGCATAAACTATTTGATTATTATCATTAATTGATGCTGTTATTTCTTTATCTAAATTTTCACCATCTACTGAATAAGCAAATTTTTTCATTGCTAAATCATATGTTTTAACTTTTCTTTGTAAACTTGCTGTTTCAGAATCTGTATTATTTTCTGAATTTTCATCTCTTTCACTTGCAACTATACTTGCTGTATTTGTTATTTTATTATTTTCATTTGCAGAATCTTCATTTACTTTAAATTCTACTTTTATATCTAAATAATGTAATGGTTGAATTGTTTGTCCTACTATTTTTGAAGTTTCTAAACCACCTTCTACTTCTGACCATGCATTTTCTGTATTTAATTGACTATTTGTTAAATAAGTTAATCCTGCTGGTATTATTTCTGTTACTTTTGTTCCTTCTGCATTAACTTCTCCTATATTAAATACTCTTATTGTATATTCAACTATTTGATCATCTGTTACTGTTTTTTCTGTTCCTACTTCATTAAATACAACTTCATTATTACTATTTTTTGATACTGTTACATTTCTTCCTGTTGCTTCTCCATCTATTTTACTTACAAATTTCTTTACAGCAACATCATATACAGGTTTACTATCTAATATTACTGTATCTGTTGTTGTATTGTCTTCTGTATCTGTTTCATTTGATACTGTTTCTAATTGTACTGTATTTGTTAATGTATGTTGTTCTCTATCTAGTCCTTCTCTTGTTGCTTCAAGTTCTACATATACATCTTTATATGTAGGTGTTTCTCCTTTATCTATTCTTACTCCTGTAATATTTGTTACAGTTGTTTCTATGTTATTTCCATTTTTTGTCCATCCATTTGCTGTATTTATTTGGCTATTTTCAACAAATTTTAATCCTGTTGGAATATTTTCAGTTACTTTAACTGAGCTTATTGTTTGATTTCCTTCATTATATACTCTTATTGTATATTTTATTTTTTGTCCTTCTGTTACTACTTTTTCGGGTCTTGTTTCTGTATATTGTATTTCGTTTTCACTATTTAAAGAAACTGTTACATTTCTTCCTGTTGCTGTTCCATCTATTTCACTTGCAAATTTCTTTATTGCTAAATCATATATTTTTTCTCTTCTTGTTAAATCTAATTCATCACTGTTTTCATTATCTGATTCGTCTGTTTCATTTGCTACCTTTGCAATTCTTACAGTATTTGTTATTTTATTTACTTCATCAGCTGTATCATCTTCTACTACTTCAAATTCTACTTGTACTTCTTTATATGCAGGGACTTCACTTCTTCTTAAGTTTGCTCCTCTTATTTCTTGACTTTCTAAATATGTTGTTTCTACATTATTTCCATTTTTTGTCCATCCATATAATGTATTTATTGTACTATCTTCTACAAATCTTAATCCTGCTGGAACAACATCTGTTAATTTTGTTCCGTTTACTGTTCCTGTTCCTTCATTAAATACTCTTATTGTATATACTACTCTTTGTTCATCTTTTACAGATTTTGCTGGTCTTACTTCGTTATATACTATTTGATTTGTTTCATTTAAACCAACTGTAACATTTCTTGATGTTGAACCACCATCTATTGTGCTTGCAAATACTTTTACAGCTAAATCATATGTTTTTGGTGTTCTTGATAAATTAACTTCATCTGTATCTGTATTATCAGTTGTATCTGTTTCATTTGTAGCTTGTGCTGCGCTAGCTGTATTTAATATTGTCGTTTCT
>AUXO015357959.1_pt1 | contig 16078 bp, 16 predicted proteins | sample 768731 | NCBI WGS metagenome assembly AUXO01 (sample SAMN02715735, study PRJNA202380) | gut metagenome | biome: sheep rumen | host: Ovis aries | place: New Zealand: Palmerston North
TTTATATCATCGAATCCAAGAGCATTGTCATTTAGCACATCAAAAATCCTCTTATTAACTATTTCCACCAAGTCATCATCCTCAACCACTGCAGTTATCACAATGTCATCACCTGTAATGTTGGAAAGCAACGCTTGTGAAGCTCCGGCTTCTTTAATTTTATCCAAATTTTTCTCAATGTTACATATTAAATCATCACTGCATGAAACATCGTTATCGGATATGTCAATACCATGACATAGCATTTTCATAGTAAAACCTCATAGATATTATTGTATAATAATATAATTTTTTTAATTTTAATATTTTATTTTTAATAAATTGTTTTTACTAAAACAAAGATAGATATAATCATATAAAATCGGGGAGCGTAGATTAAAATAAATACTGGAGTATGTGCTTCAATAATAGAAAAAGATAAAGAAAGCATTATCACTTTAATTCAACAATTATCTGAAGAAAATTTTGATTATTTGGAGCTAAGATTGGATGTTATAGAGGATATTGACTCTGATAAGGCAAAAAATATTATAGAATCAATTAAAGAAATCACTCAAAAACCTATAATATTAACAAACAGAACCAAAAAGGAAGGGGGATTTTTTGAAAGATCAGAGGAGGAAAGAATAAAAATACTCTCTGATAATGCACATTTGGTGGAAATAACAGACGTGGAACTAAGTACTCAACAACAGCTAAGACAAAAAGTGATAGATAATGCAAATAAAACAATCATTTCTTATCATAACTTTGACAAGACACCTTCCGAGGATTACCTGCAGGATATAATTGATAATTCATTTAAAACTGGGGATATTCCTAAAATAGCCGTAAAACCTCATACAATGGAAGATACTTATATCATATTACGTTTACTGATGAAAAACAGGGGTATCATAGCAATAAGCATGGATGAGATAGGTTCATATACAAGAATAATGGCACCAGTAATGGGCGCTCCTGTAACCTATGCTGCAATAACGGACGAATCGGCACCGGGTCAATTGGATATTGAAACCACAACCAGAATGATAAAAAAACTAAAAAACTGATTTAAATGAACGCAAAAGAAAAAACAATCATAAAATCATTAAACAAAACAGGTGTAGACACAAGATTTGTCAGCCTCTACAAAAATGACATTTACATAAACAACCTGAAGTTCTCTAAATTCTCAAGAAAGAAGGAAGAAAAGTTCAGGGAGGAATATCCTGAAATAGAAGTACATCGTTCCAAGCTCTTCCAAAAACTATGCATCAAGGTCTCAAGAACTGTTAAAAATCAGATAAAACCACAAAGCAAATTATTCATAGTCAACGACAACAGTCTGGAAAGCATAGCATTGTATATACTTTTAGAACCATACAAAAGAAAATATGGAATAAAAATAGTTGAAAATCCGGATGATGATACAATAAATGTCAGTGACAAATGTATTGATGACTTTTGTTTGGAATACATCAACTTGATGAAAAACGGGGAAAAAATCGAAAACAACCAACAGCCCAACACTATTTATCCATTAAAGCATGTTAAGTATCAGTGGATAAAGGACTGGATAGAAAGCACGAACATCAATTATTTGTTCAAAAAGGAATATGAAGAGGACACTAAAAAAGAAATAATAAATTTCCTGGAAAAACACATTCCTAACGTGCAGGAATCAATTATACAATCGGTAAATTACCTGGAAGAAAATAATCAATAGGGGGAGTAAAATAAGATGGCATCAAACACAAGCGGAGAAATATTTAAGGTAACAACATTCGGAGCAAGTCATGGAACAGCATTGGGAGCAACAGTGGACGGTTGTCCTGCAGGATTGGAACTCTCAAGGGAAGACATACAAAACGAATTAAACAAACGAAGACCGGGAACAAGTAACTTAACTACACCACGGGATGAAAAGGATAGTGTTGAAATATTGTCAGGAGTATTCAATGGAAAAACAGATGGAACCCCGATAACAGCAATAGTAAGAAACAGTGACCAGATAAGTAAAAACTATGACAATCTCATAAACAATCCAAGACCGGGACATGGAGACTTGTGCTGGTATAAAAAGTTTGAAAACTATGATTATCGTGGTGGTGGAAGAGGCAGTGGAAGAGTAACAATCGGACACGTAATCGGAGGAGCAATAAGTAAAAAGTTATTGTCCCTCCATGACATCACAGTCACGGCACATGTAACATCAATACATAATATCAAAACACAAAAAAAGTACACGTTGGAACAGATACGAAAAAACATAAGTAAAAACAATGTCAGATGTGCAGATTTGCAAAAGGCCAATGAAATGGAAGAAGCAATTCTTAAGGCCAAAGAAGATGGTAACAGTGTTGGAGGAACAGTTGAAATAATAATAGATAACGTTCCAACAGGTCTGGGACAGCCTGTATTTGATAAACTCGACGGTGATCTTGCCAAGGCATTGATGAACATTGGTGCAGTTAAGGGTGTTGAAATAGGCCTGGGATTTGAAAGCACAACATTAACTGGAAAAGAGTTTAATGATCAATATTACACACAAAACGGCAAAATAATGACAAAAACAAATAACTCCGGAGGAATTTTGGGTGGCATGTCCAATGGGATGCCAATAATAATCAGAATTGCGGTTAAGCCAACACCGTCAGTCAGTGGTGTTCAAAAAACAGTTAATCTGGAAAATAACACTGATTCAGAAATAGAAATTGTGGGACGTCACGATCCATGCATCTGTCCAAGAGTGACCACGGTTGCAGAATCAGCCTGCAGCATGGTTATTGCTGATCATATGATCAGAGCAGGATTTATTCATCCTGATAAAATATAATTTTTATAAAAATAAGCCCCGAGGGGGATTTGAACCCCCGATCCCCTGATTACGAGTCAGGTACTGTGCCGGGCTGAGCCATCAGGGCAATAAAAAAATAGTAACTAACAAATTAACTATGTTGCTTATAGTATTTAGTAATTGTTATTCAACATTTACATAAACTGTTCTAAGTTCATAGTTAATCCATCAGTTGCAGCGATTGTTCTGACACCGGTATTGTTTGTAATCTGCCGGGTGTTTTGGAACGGATTGTTCATAATCAAATTAACGCCTAAATGGGTCATAATAGCAACTTGTGGTTGAATTTCATTAACTAATTGTTCGAAGTCTATTGTTCTCATATGACCTTTAATCTTTCGTTCTCCTTCCTTAATTACACAACCAATTAATACGTCAGCACCTTCATGTTCTTTGCTTAATTCAGGAAAGTATTCTGTGTCTGCTGTGTAATTAATATTTAATCCATCATAATTAATGTTAAATCCTACGCATGTAGAATCTCCATGATGAGTAGCAGTACCTCTTACTGTAATTTCACCATCTTTAATAACATCTCCGGGATGTAATACAGAAATCTCTGATTTTGATTGATGATATTTTGATATACCGGGACCTATTTCCCCATTACCATTAATTACACTTTCACTTCCAATCACATGTCCTGTTCTTTTTGTCATTCCTTGGGTCATAGCTTCTATCATAATTTCGGCATCATTATAATGGTCGGTATGACAATGACTGACTAGTAACATATTGATTTTTCTTGGGTTTAAACCGAATTGATGGCTTCTTACTAAAGCACCAGGTCCAGGGTCTACATGGATATTTTTGCCATCAATGTCGTTTATTCTGAATCCACCGGTCATTCTTTTTTGACTGATGGTTGCAAAACGACCCCCTCCGGTTCCCAAAAACTGTAATTTCATCATATCTCCTACTAAATTTTTGAGAATAATAATATTTGAATCAAATATTATCTATGTCTCTATTTACTTAGATGACTATATATATTTTCCTATATTTAATAAAATAATACCTTTTTTTAGGATTAAATATGTCGTTTAAGTATTGATGAAATTTTAAGGATTACTTCTTTGTATGGTTTTATTTCAGCATAGGTTTTAAGTAAATTCCAGTATATGAACCTGTTTGTGAAATTTCTTCGGGAGTTCCTACAGCAACGATTTCTCCGCCTTTATCTCCACCTTCAGGACCTAAATCAATGATATGGTCTGCAGTCTTAATTACATCGAGGTTGTGTTCAATAATTATCAGAGTATTTCCCTGATCTCTTAATTTTATCAATACTTCCAGTAATCTGTTGATGTCATCAAAGTGAAGTCCGGTGGTAGGTTCGTCCAGTATGTATAATGTGTTGGACGTGTTTTGTCTGCTTAATTCCTTGGCCAGTTTAACTCTCTGGGCTTCCCCACCGGATAAGGTTGTTGCAGGCTGACCGAGTTTCACATATCCAAGCCCGACATCCACAAGTGTCTGTAACTTTCTCTTGATTTTTGGAATGTTTTCAAAGAATTCAAGGGCTTCTTCACTGGTCATTTCAAGAACATCATTTATGTTTTTTCCCTTGTATCTGATATCCAGGGTTTCTCTATTGTATCTTTTACCTTCGCATACTTCACATGGAACGTATACATCAGCTAAAAAGTGCATTTCAATCTGTACAATTCCATCTCCGCTGCATGATTCGCATCTTCCACCCTTGACGTTGAAACTAAATCTTCCAGGTTTATAACCTCTCTGTTTGGATTCAGCGGTTTGTGCAAATAATTCCCTTATGTATGTAAACAATCCAATGTATGTTGCAGGATTGGAACGGGGAGTTCTGCCGATAGGGGACTGATCGATTACGATAATTTTATCAATGTTTTCAACACCGCTAATGGATTCATGTTTTCCTATTTTATGCTTGTGTTTGTTTGTTAGTATTTCATCAATTCCATGATAAAGGATTTCATTCACAAGGGTACTTTTTCCGGAACCTGATACTCCAGTTACACATATGAACTTGCCCAATGGGAATTCGACGTCAATGTTTTTAAGATTGTTTTCCTGTGCTCCGTGAACGATGATGGATTTGCCGTTTCCTTCATGTCTTTCTTTCGGAACAGGAATTTCCTTATCTCCGGAGAGGTATTGTCCGGTCAGTGATTCCTTGTTGTTTTTTATATCTTCAGGAGTTCCCTGTGCCGTCAGCATACCTCCATGTTCTCCAGCTCCGGGACCTATGTCGATAACGTGGTCGGCTTCAAGAATGGTTTCCTCATCGTGTTCAACTACAATCAATGTGTTACCTATATCCCTTAAATGTTTAAGGGTTTCAATCAGTTTCATGTTGTCTCGTTGATGCAGACCGATACTTGGTTCGTCAAGAACATACAATACTCCTACAAGCCTGCTGCCTATCTGGGTGGCAAGTCTGATTCTCTGTGCTTCTCCTCCGGATAATGTTCCGGATGAACGTGCAAGGGTAAGATAATCAAGACCTACATCGTTTAAAAATTCCAGACGTTCCTTGATTTCCTTCAATATTTCTTTTCCGATGAATTCCTGTCTGCTTGTAAGTTTCAGGTTTTCAAAGAATTCCTTGCTTTCATTTAATGATAACTTAGTAACATCTGCTATGTTCAAATCACCCACGGTCACTGCCAGCATTTCAGGTTTTAACCTGTCACCGTGACAACTAGGACAATCATTTAATGTCATGTAATTACGTGCAGCCTTTCTCCAGTAACGTGAACTGGTTTCAATGTATAAACGTTTCATGTATGGAATTACGCCTTCGTACTTCTTAGTAACATCGCGTAATGTTTTTCCACTACCGAACGTGAAGTCTATCTGTTCATTTCCGCTACCATACAGTATTATGTCCTGTTGTTCTTTGGGAAGTGTGTTGAACGGTGCATCCATGTCTATTCCAAAGTGTTTTGCAACTCCTTTAATCATTTTATTATAGTAACCTTCGGTTTTTTGGGAATTGCTCCATGGTTTTATTGCCCCTTCCCTTAGAGATAATGTTTTGTTTGGGACAATTAAATCAGGATCTGCTTCAAGTGTGCTTCCTATACCATTACAGCTGGGACATGCAGCCTGGGGATTGTTGAATGAAAACATTCTCGGACTTATTTCGGTGAAATTAATTCCACAATCAGGACATGCAAGTGCTTCACTGTAGTATTGGTCGGCAACATCAGGATTCTGATTTGCAACGGTTACAAGTCCTTCACCGATGGTTGTTGCAGTTTCCACGGACTCAACCAATCTTTTCCTGAAATTTTCGTTGTTTGCCACTTTAAGTCTGTCAACAACGATTTCAATGCTGTGCTTGTTATTTTTATTGAGTTCAATTTTTTCATCAAGGGATAATATTTCTCCGTCAACACGTACTCTTACAAATCCCTTTTCCTTGTATGTTTCAAATACTTTCAGGTGCTGTCCTTTTCGTCCCTTGATTACAGGTGCCAGTATGTATATTTTTTCGTTTTCGTTTTCTTCAATGATGGCCTCTGCTATCTGTCCAGGGGTTTGTTGTGATATTTCCTTTCCACAATTGTAACAGTGAGCAATACCTATTCTTGCAAACAGTAGTCTGAGATAGTCATAAATTTCCGTAACGGTTCCAACAGTTGATCTTGGGTTGATTCTTGTGGTTTTCTGATCTATTGATATTGCAGGGGATAGTCCTTCAATATAATCCACTTCCGGTTTTTCCATCTGTCCCAGAAACTGTCTTGCATATGCAGACAATGATTCGACATATCTTCTTTGACCTTCTGCATAGATGGTATCAAATGCCAGTGAACTTTTTCCGGAACCACTAAGTCCTGTTATTACGATAAACTGGTCGCGTGGAATGATTAAATCAATATTTTGGAGGTTATGTTCTCTTGCTCCTTTTATGATAATTTTTCTGTCTTGTATGGCTTTATTTCTTATTTCTTCTTTTGTTTCCATATTCAGTCCTCTTTCAATTCCATTATTCTGTCTCTTAATTTAGCAGCTCTTTCAAAGTCTAATTTCTCTGCAGCTTCTTTCATTTCATTTTCAAGTTCTTCTATTAACATATCCACTTCTTCTATTGTAACATTATCAATTTCTTGTATATCATCCACTTTACTTTCAATCTTTTTCTCCTTGAGTTTACGTACAACACTTCTAGGTGTGATATTATGGTCTTTGTTGTAAGCCATTTGTATTTTTCTTCTTCTTTCTGTTATGTTAACTGCATTTCTAACAGAATCTGTAATGTTGTCTGCATATAGAATCACTTCACCGTCAACGTTACGGGCTGCCCTACCTATGGTTTGTATAAGTGATGTTTGTGAACGAAGGAATCCTTCCTTATCAGCATCCAAAATGGCAACCAGAGAAACTTCCGGCAAATCCAAACCTTCCCTCAATAGGTTAACACCAACAAGACAATCAAACTCACCTCTTCTTAGTTCATCAATGATTTCTGTTCTTTCAAGAGTCGTAATTTCAGAATGCAAATATCTGCATTTAACGTTCATCTTAATATAGTAATCCGTCAAGTCTTCGGCCATCTTTTTGGTCAAAGCAGTAACGAGAATCCTTTGATCCTTTTCCACACGTTTTCTAATCTCACCAAGAAGATCGTCAACCTGATTTTTCACCGGCCTGATAATTGGTTTTGGATCAACAAGTCCCGTAGGACGAATAATCTGTTCGACCTTGTTTCTGCTTCTTCCCAATTCAAAGGGTGCCGGGGTGGCCGAAACATACAGAACCTGATTTTGTGCCTTGAGAAATTCATCAAACCTTAAAGGTCTGTTTTCCTTAGCACTAGGAAGTCTGAAACCATATTGTACAAGGGTTTCTTTTCGTGCTCTGTCACCTTCGTACATTCCTCTGATTTGTGGAACTGTTACGTGTGATTCATCAATGATTGTAAGATAATCATCCGGAAAATATTTCAGAAGGGAATATGGTGTTTCTCCCCACTTTCTTCCGTTCATGTGCATGGAATAGTTTTCAATACCTGAACAGTATCCCAACTCCTGAATCATCTCAAGGTCAAAGTTGGTTCTCTGTTCAATACGTTGAGCTTCAACATACTTACCAGTCGCCTGAAATGTTGCCACACGTTCTGCCAGTTCTTTCTTAATGTTTTGTATTGCAACTTCCTGCTTTTCACGAGCAATAACAAAGTGTTTTGCAGGGAAAATTATGACCTTGCGTATTTCTTCAATGATGCTGTTGGTGAGAGGATCTGTCTTGTAAATACAGTCAATCTCATCTCCCCACATTTCAATACGAAGTGAATAATTAGCGTTTATAGGGAAAATTTCTATTACATCCCCGTTTACTCTGAATTTTCCTCGATCAAATTCAATATTATTACGAGAATACTGCATTTCAACAAGGCTGCTGAGTATTTCCTCCCGGGTAATTTCCTGTTCAACTTCAAGTTGTAATGTGAATTCAGCATAATCCTCTGGTGAACCAATACCATAAATGCATGAAACACTGCTAACAACGATAACATCGTCTCTGGTTAATAATGATTGTGTAGCAGAATGTCTTAACCTGTCAATTTCTTCATTCACAGCGGATTCCTTATCGATAAATGTATCCGTTTGTGCTACATAAGCTTCCGGCTGATAGTAATCATAGTAACTGACAAAGTATTCTACTGCATTATCAGGGAAAAACTCCTTGAATTCCTCGAATAGTTGTGCTGCCAATGTTTTGTTGTGGCTCATCACTAGGGTTGGTTTATCCAACTGTTCAATAACATTTGCCATTGTAAAAGTTTTACCGGAACCTGTCACACCTTCCAAAGTCTGTTCCTTATCTCCCTTCTTAAAGTGTTCAACGAGGGATTTGATTGCTTTTGGCTGGTCTCCAAACGGTTTATAATCGGAATGTAAATTGAATTTTGACATAATAACAATATATTTCTAAAAGCTACTTGTTAATATTATTTATTTTAATTACATTTTTTTTGAAAAATATTAACCATTTTATTAACGAGATTACGAAATAATATTAAAGATAAAACAAAAAGATATAATAGAACAATTTTTGATGTGAAAAATATGATTGATTGGGATGCAAAAGAGATTACCATGATAGATAAACATTACCAGGAAATACTTGATCCTAGTGTTAATCTCATATATTTCTGTCGTCATTTCGAAGAGATTTACACAATGACGATGAATGATGAGATATTAATGCCGGACATTTTTAATGACATAACTTATTACACATCAAATGGAATCAATGCACGTTATAAAATTTTAATATCACCAAAAAAAGAGGAAGAAGTACAACAAAAGTTATTGCCCCATAGAATGAAACAACGGGCAAAAAGACAAGAAGCACATAACAGAGGATTGAAAGATTATTATGATTTTATGATAAAAGAAGTTGAGGAATTTATAAAAATTTATCCTTTTTGGAAGGAATTACTTCGAAAATAGGATTTAAACGATTATGGATTGGTGTTAATATGTCTATGAAAATCACAGGACCTGAAGAATTACCGCAAAAACCAGGTGTATATATTATGCATAACGATGATGATGAAATAATATATGTTGGAAAGGCAAAAAAACTTAAAAGCAGGGTTCAAAGTTATTTCAGGGATGAAGACAAATTAGACAGACCAAAAACACAGGTGTTGATGAAACACTTTTCCTATTTGGAATACATTCTGACGAACACGGAAAAAGAAGCCTTAATTTTAGAGGCTAACCTGATAAAAAAACATCAACCTCACTATAACATAAGTCTAAAAGACGGAAAACAATACCCTTACATTAAGATAAGCAACGAAGAGTATCCAAGAATTCACATAACAAGGCGTTTGAAAAATGATGGGGCATCTTACTATGGACCATATACCGATGCAACAAACGCAAGGGCATTCATAGACTTTCTAAACAAGAACTTTAAAATAAGAACGTGCAAACACATGGACGGGCCTTGCTTAAATTATCAGATAAAACAATGTGATGCTCCATGTATAAACAACATCTCTCAGGAAGACTATAACAAAAACATCAAACGGGCAAAACTGTTATTACAAGGAAAATATAAGACAATCATCAAACAGTTTGAAAAAGAGATGAAAAAATATTCTAAAAACATGGAATTTGAAAAGGCCGCAAGAATAAGGGATCAAATAAACACAATCAAAATAACTCTGGAAAAACAAAGTATTCAGCCAACAAAAGATGTTGATCAGGACATTATCGGAATTGATCACAATGACACAGAAGCTGCAGTAGTAATAATTTCTGTAAGAAATGGAAAAACAAACAAAAAGGATGACCTGGTTCTAAAGCAAATCGACGGATTTACTGATACTGAAATACTCACAGAATTCATAAAACAATACTATTCAACAGCACCGGCACCTGATGAAATAATATTGGAGGACAACATTAATGATGAGGATATCATTAAGGAATGGCTTGAGGAAAAACAGGGGCATAAAATTAAGATAAAGATTGCAGAAGGAGGACATTATCTAACATTGATAAACATAGCAAAGAAAAATGCTCATATCAGTCTGACAGAAAACACCAAGGAGGAGGAAAATCCATTATTGACTTTGGAACAATATCTTAATCTTCCAAAATTACCTTACCACATAGAGGCATTTGATATTTCAAACATTTCTGGTATACATGCCGTTGCTTCGATGGTTGTTTTTGAGAATGCAAAACCTGCCAAGAAAATGTACCGAAAGTTTAAAATGTCCACGCCCGGACCGAACGATTTTGCAATGATGAAAGAGGTGCTTACCAGACGTTATTCAAGAATATCTCCAGATTACACAAAAGAGAAAAATCCTGAAGATTCAATGTTTATAAAACCAGACCTTGTACTAATTGATGGGGGTAAGGGACAGTTAGGTATGGCTGTGGAGGTATTCAATCAGTTAAACATTAAAGACGTGCCATTAGTGGGTCTTGCAAAGAAATTCGAAGAATTATACGTTCCTGGACGAAGCGATCCAATAATTCTCCCAAGAAAATCAACGGCATTACACCTTCTACAATATGTAAGGGATGAATCTCACAGATTTGCAATAACATTTCACAGACAGCTTAGAAAAAACGCATTCACCAAGTCAATACTTGATGAAATTCCAGGTGTTGGTAAAAAAAGAAAACAGGCTCTGTTAACGCACTTTGAAAATCTTGATGCAATATATGATGCAAGTGTTGAAGAAATAGCTGATGTTGATGGAATAAATGAAAAACTTGCCCAAACAATTTTTGAAACACTTGAAAACGATAAAAAAAGTAAAAATGTGTGAATTAGAGTGTTGCAGATTCTAAATCAAGTTTGTGAGGTATGATTTCATATTCCTCAAGTTCATAACCTATATCTTCATAATCTTCTAATTCAAACTCTTCCAGTTTACCGTCAAGCAGTAAACTGCCCACATCCAATATTTTATTCACTTTAAAGTTACCCGTTGCCAAACATCGATGGGTGTTTTCAATAACGAAAGGATTGATTTTTGCTGACATATGGGTAATCATCATTAAGGTTTTTATTTCGGGAATTGTTAATTCAGGGTCATAATTGCATGAGCCTAATCTGTCGAGGAACATTTTTGAGTGTCCTGCAAGGTCGTTGTAAAATATCGGTGCAGTGAAAATGAAATAATCTGATTCTCTGATTTTAGCCATGATTTCATTATAATCATCATCTAAAACACATCCACCACCTTTTTCACAGGCTCTGCAACCGGTACAGTATTTGATATCAAAATCATCCATGAACAAGACTTCGTTTGTTCCGCCGTTGTCTTGAATACCTATGGTCAGTCTGTCAACAATTGTTTTTGTATATCCGTTTCTTCTAGAAGATGTGATTAGTGTAAGTGCTTTCATATATTTATCTCCAATAACTTTTTTTTACCAGTTTAATACTTCTCTTGACTTTTCGTTTCCAAATGGGCATATGTATAGACACATTCCGCAGGCTACCTGGTGACCGCTTTGTTCACGTTTCATCAAATATTCTCCGCATTTCTGTGGACTGTATGATTTGCTTGGATCCGGCAAATCTTTTATTGCCTTTCCGGGACATGCATTTACGCACATCTGACAGTCACCACATAATGATTCCATAGGGCTTCCTGCATATTGGCCAAGTGGAGCATCAGTTAGGATGGTTGCCCAGGTTAGTCTCGGACCGAACTCTTTTGTAGTCAGAAGATTATTTTTTCCCAACCATCCTATTCCGGCAAGGTTGGCACTGGCCTTGTTACTGAAAGGTTTTTTAAGATTTAATTCGGGGTTCTTACCTGAAACATCCAATACTATTGCATGATGGCCTTCATTTTCTATATATTTGACGATTTTATCGGCAATTTTGGAAACTCTTTGATGGGAATTAAAATATTCGTCAAGATATTGCTTTGCAAGTTCATCATCATTGTATGTTAGGGGTATTTTTTCAATGATTTCCTCTAACATTTTATGTCCGATTGCTATTGCATAGGGATACTTGCAGATATCCTCACCATAAGTTTGTGTCAATTTGTCTTTTTCAACTGTAAAATCAGCAATACCGTAAATGTCACTTAATGAATCTACGTATTCTATTATTGACATTATAATCACTTATTCCGTGAAACCTATGATTAAAGTTCCGATTGGTTCGTCATGTGGCAATTCAAAACAGTCTTTAATATAATGATCCGTATTTGTTGATGGAATTGCAACAGTCAGGCTGCTTACCAACTTTTCAGGGTTGGTGTGTGTGAAAAATTTGCTTTTGGTTGAACCCATTACAAAGAATTGTTTTTCACCAGGTTTGGTAAGGTTTGAGTATGTGACAAAGTTTTCTGATAAAAAGTAAACGTTAGGGTCATCTCTTAGCTCTTCAAGTTCTTCTTCATCAGTAATGGTTTCTCCAATAATCATTCCTGATTCGTTTCTTAGAGTAAAACCGCCACCTTCTTCTTCATCGTAGGAATGATCTATATTTTCGTTTTTGATGGTATTGTCAAGTACTAGAACTATGGCTTTTTCCTCTTCAAATGCTTTTTTCATACCTTCATTAATAAAAGGAACCAATTCTTCAAGTCTTTGCATTTCATGTTCCAATACTCTTTTTTTCATTTCTTCAGGCATTATTTCTGCAATCATTACGGATTCGTCTGTTTTTAGTAATTCAATTAGTTCTGATTCAATACTCATTTTATTCACCCATTTAAAAAAAAGAGAGAGTGTGTTCACTCTTTTTTAACGTTAAATCCAACTAAAATTGAAGCAAGCTTAGCATCATCTTCAAAATTGAAGTATTCTTTTAGGTATACATCTGCTAACGGGTCTGGACTGCTTGATACAACATCACATGTGTCTTCAATTTCTTCAACTTCAATAAATTGAACAGGAGGTAAAATAAATGCTTGACTGGCTTTATTTTTTTCCAGGTAGTCCGTTGTTAAATTTTTCTGGATGTCATTTGGATCCACGGTTAATACGAAGTCTGGTGTAACGAAAGTTGTGTTTTCTTCGGCTTCATGTTTTTTCTTTTGTTCCACACTGACAACTTCTTCCCCAAGAATATTTCCGTTTCTATCAACCAGTTGTACAGTTGGGGTTGGAGGTGGTCTGAAAGTTGCAGTTTTAATTATTGCAACGGTATATTCTCTGTTTAAACATTCATGAACTCCTACATTTATAACAGGAATGAGTTCACCTGTTTTTTCCATTTCAATTTCTAAAATATGTTTACGTACATCGTCATTTAATACTCCTACACTTTGAACTCCTCTTAAAGGTGTAAGGGTATCAATAACTTCTTGTAATACGTCATCAGGATTTTTAGTAATGAATATTCCTCCCTATTTTTATTATATTTAAAACTTGTATAATTTTATTTAAGTATTTTGTTATATTTTAAAGAGTAGGTAGTTTTAAACATACCTTTTAAATATTTCTACTGGAATAAACAAAGATTAAGATATGAAACGTGATGATGAAATTTTTGAAAACTGGGGTGGACCGGACTGTCCTATTGATGCAACACTGGAACTTATTGGACGAAAATGGGTAATTGCAATTATCAGGGACATGTTTTTGGGCTGTAAACATTTTAATGAATTTAAGAAAAACAAAAGGAATTTAAGCAATTCTGTTCTTTCTGATACTCTTAAATTCATGGAAGAACAGGGATTAATTGAAAAAAAAGTATCAGATAATAATTCAAGACACAATACAGAGTACTATTTAACAGAAAAGGCAAAAAAATTAAATGTAATAATATATGATATGCTTTTGTATGGTCTTGATGTTTTAAATTGTGATTATGATAAAATAGATGATTTTCAAAACAGGATGAAAAAAGGGTACGGGGAATTGTTAAAAATAGAATAACTACAACGTTACCCCTACAATGATGGTTATAATACCGTCTTCATAATCCATTCCATATAAATCCTTGATATAATGGTCTGCTCCAGTTGATGGTGATGCAATGGAGAGACTTGAAACTTTTTCTTCAATTTTTTCTTCGTATTCCAGTTCGCCTCGTAATTGATTTACTACAAAAAACTGTTTTTCTCCAGGTGTTGAAAGATTGGGGTATGTTGCAAAATGTTCGGAGATGAAGTATACGCTTGGATCTTCACGTAACTCTTCAAGCTCTTCGGGATCATAAATTTCTTCACCAATCAGGGTACCGTTTTCACTCATTAAAGTTAATGTCGGAATCAAATCTTCATCTGCAACAACAACATCCTTTTTATCTTTAATGATTATCAGCACGTTATCTTCATTCAGGGTTTCTTCCAGTCCCTTGTTTATAAGTGGAACCATTTCATCCAATCTTTTCATTTCAATTTTGGTAATATTCTTTTTAGTCTCATCATCCATCATATCTACTTTGATAACTTTTTCTTCTTTTTTGAGTAGTTCAATGATTTTGTCTAATTTTGTCATGTTCAATCCCCTAAAGTTCTTCCTAAATTCCTTGCATATTCAATTAGGTCATCACAATTTCCACTGCCCGGCTTGTTTTGTCCAACACTTAATACTTCAACAACATCACAACCAATCGATTCAAATACTCGTGATCGTTTGTTGATGTATTCATCGTAGTGTCCCTCAGTGGCGCCATAAGTATGTATGATAATGCATTGTGGCTTGTTTTTGAGCTGATTGGGTGTTGTTTTTGTCATTGAATAGAATCTGTTTATGAAAATCTGTCCCTGTGCATTTATTTCACCAAAATAATTTGGAGCTGCAAAGATGAATAAATCTGATTTTTCAATTTCATCCATAATTTTTATAAAGTCATCTTTAATAACACATTTCGTTGGATTTTCCATGTTTTTGCATGCTTTACAGGCTTTGCAAGTGTTGATATTCAAATCATCAATGAAATATATATTATTGGTACCGTTTTTTTCTTCGATTCCTTCTGTAATGTGGTTAATTATCTGACTGCAGTTTCCGTCCTTTCTGGGACTTGCAATAATTGATATGGCATTCATATTCTCAAAACAACCTTTGTTAATTTGTTTTTTCAATTACTAATAATTTAGTCTTATAATATATTAAATGTAATTATTTATATAAGATATATATCAAAGTTTAAATTATGAAGATAGAAATTATGGAGTTCTTCACTGAAAGTGCAAAGGTAATTACAAATCCTGATGATTTATTCTACATCAAGACTGAAGGTGATGACAAGCATGGGATTTTAGCATTGATATTTTATAGTCTCATGTTGGCTTTGGTTTTGGGAATAGCTACAGGGGATATTGTAATGGCTGGAATGCTATTGCTTGTATTCCTGTTTCTTTCAGTATTCTATAAGTTCGTACAAGCCCTGTTTGCATTTATATTTGCAAGAATTCTGGGTGGTTCAGGTTCCTTTATAAATACTTTTAACCTGATGAGTTATTCAAGTGTTTTAAACATATTTATAATAGTTGGAATAGCATTACTTACATTGGGATTTGGAGTAATCTTTCCAATAATGATCCTAGTAGTCTTATGGAAAATGGTGATAGAAATCATTGCAGTAAGCGAAGAACACAGTTTAGGATATGCAAAATCATTTTTATCAACAGCAGGTATACCGTTAATAATATTTATTATCGTAGTGTTTATTGGAGGGTTGGTATAAATGGATGGAAGTAAAATATTGGGTATCATAATCATTATCGCATTATTGTTATCTTTATGTGTGGTTGGATACTCTGCAGTAACTAAAACGACAGAAAATAATGATAAA
>AUXO016301160.1_pt1 | contig 16077 bp, 24 predicted proteins | sample 768731 | NCBI WGS metagenome assembly AUXO01 (sample SAMN02715735, study PRJNA202380) | gut metagenome | biome: sheep rumen | host: Ovis aries | place: New Zealand: Palmerston North
ATCCAGTTTGTTTCTACACTGTTAACGCTTTGTTGTGGTGTTATTGTACATACAAGCGTATAATCATAATCAGAAAGGGGAAAGAAAACAGAATACGCAAGAGCTTCGGTAGAGCGTCACTCTACAAGGATAGATCCGCATGGGCTTGCGTTTGAACCTTGATAACTAAACATTGAAACGCCGTGTTTTTCTTGTAGGGCTTGCACCTATAAAACAAACATCATTAACAATATTTTACAGGCTTAAAGCCGGAAAGGAAAACACAATGAGAAATACAATTACCCGTTCTTTCGTCAAGCTGTCCTGCGATTGCATCGTTTACAAGGATGGTAAAACTGTAAAGGAAATCGTAACTATTCCGTATGGATACAATACCACCGACAGCGCGGAAAAGTATATCCGCAAGAATGTTGCGCTGAATGGAAAGCTTGTCATGGTCGAGCGTGTAAGCAAAGTTTCCGCTCTCTATGGTATGGATGAAAGCGAATTTATCAAGCTCGCTAAGGTCGTAACTGAGAGAAGCAAAGAAACGCGCGATTGTATCACCAAAACCGTAAACGGTCGTGTCGGCACGCTCGTTTACATGACGGAAAAGCGCGAAATCCTTGAAAAGGATGTTTTCATTGACCCGAAACGCAATCTTGACAAACAGGCGCGCGAACTTGCACCCAAAGGATGTAAGGGCATTACTATTGAGAATATCCGCGACAGTGAAGCTCTCTATGTACTTGATGAGCGTACATTCATCGAAAACGCGCGCCCCATGTCTGACCATCAGCATTATATCAACAAGTAAGGCTTGCATGCGCAAGCCCTACAAGAAGAACACGGCGAAAATGCTTGCCTTGTTTGTGCGCTCAATTATCAAAAAGGAGTGTACAACATGAAAAGAGTCGAGCAGTATAAAATCAACTGTGAAGCGTATAATATTTGGGAAGATGCAATGGACCAATGGTTGCATGAATATGATAATAAACCCGCTAAAAAACTGCGCTCATGTAGTGCGGTAGTATATGAGACAACTGAATATTATATTTTGCAATCATACAACACACCCGTAGCTGTCATAGTTAAATCAAGTCAAACGCTTGTTGATATGCTCCGTAATGTCTATGGTTATACAGCTACAAGCGCCCAACATATCGCAAAGTTCAGGCATGATTATACATCGTATCCGTGGAATTATCCAATTCTTACATGGAGAGAATTAAACTAAAATTATTATACTATTGAGCGCACAAACAAGGCAAGCATAGCAAACACTAAAAATATTAATAGAAAGGAAACTTGTACAATGATTAGAGTTTTTTCTGGTGGTCGTTACAGCTTGAAAAACTGGAACGCATTAATCGAGATTTTCGAGAAAGGCTTGCACGATGTTTGTTATAATGATTGCGACGCATGTCAGTACTCATTTGCTTGCCGCGAAGTATCACAAGCCATCACCTATTGTTCAAATCAGTTGAACAAAACTATTGCAAGGAGATGATACTATGACCGTTATTTTAAAACCGTCTTTTAGTGAAAATCCACGCACGCTTGAAGATGTTAGAGTTGTACATCAATCTGCATCTGAATTGTACATCTTACTTGAAAATGGTAGTGATTTGACTCTCAAATTGTCCGAGATAGATTATTTCGTAATTATCAAGGCGTAAGAATAATAGTGCCGACGTAAAAATCGGCACTATTAAAATAGTCAATAATTAAGGAGATGGTACTTTGCTGTACATTAAAAACACCACAGGTCACGACATTTATGACTGGAAATCTCAATTCACATTTTTAACCAATGAAATACTAACTGAGCGCGAATTTGAGATATTCATGCCATTAAGTAAGCCGCAGGATTTTACTCGTATCAACATTCCAAAGAGCAAAACTATACGGTATTTTGGTGTACGATATGAAAGTCATCATTGACCTCACCAGCGATGTAAAATGGTAGAGGTTTTTTGCCTCTACCATTTTCATTTTTACGCACATTGTTAAACTTTTAACAACACTCCCCACAGCTTTCTCAACACTCTCTTTCAACATTTTTTCAACAAGTTTTTCCACATCCACATTGTTAAAAAACTAACGCAATTTCTTCTTGACTTCTTCTCTTGGATATGGTATATTATATAGGGGTGGATAGTGAACGCCATGTCACCATTATCCCCAAAACAACATCAACAATAACAAGAAAGGAAGTAACAATCATGGCAAGAAAGTATCCCTTCACTCGTACTCTCTTCACGCAAACTGCTACCTGTCTCGTCTTTGACAAGGAAACTGCTGAACCGAGTAACATCACTGTAACCATCCCTACCCCTATCCCTGACCCCGCAAAGCTCGAAAGGGCTGTCGCAAAACTCGTCAACAAAGGTAACATCAAACTTATCGAAGTTGTTGACTCCGTAGTCGAGGAACAGCTGTACGGCATCACCGCCGAGGATTTCATGGCTCATGCCGTCAAGCTCGACCCCAAGACCCGCAAACCTATCACCGAATAATCCATCAAAACTATAACTTAAAAGGAGATTAAAACAATGACTGGTTATTCTGTTGAAATCGTTGAGTCCTCTAAAGAGCTTACTGCTCGCGAGAAAATCTCTGCAAAGGATTTCTCCAACGCCACCGCCCTTGATACTGAACTCATGGACGCCAATGCTAACATCGTTATCACTCCCTCTGCTTACCTCATTCTGAACGTTCACAACGAACACAGCAAAAACGACAAGGATTACAAGAAGTATCTTATCATTGATACCGCTGGTAACAAGTTTGTCACTGGCTCTGAAAGCTTCTTCACCGCTTTCAAAGACATCTTCGACGCTATGAGCAAAGATGCCCCCGGCGAGGAGTATTCCATCGAAGTGTACAAGAAGCCCAGCAAGAACTATCAGGGTAAACACTTCCTCACCTGTTCTATTCTTCCGTAATAGTAACTAACCTTGTCAAAGCAATAGCCCCACTATTAAACATGGTGGGGCTATTGTTATCCCTTAAAGGTGGTGTAATGTATGGCTAAACGACAATCAAAACAAACACCGCTACAACAAGAGTATAGACATGAGCTTTCTTTGTTAAAACGTAGAGCTAAATCATGGCAAAAGACCCACAGATTTTTATTCACCGATATACCAACTGAGCCTAAAAAGATAACAAAGAAAAGTATTCAAAAGATTAAAAACATTCGATACTCAAACTTATCTGAAAAACAGAAACAAAAGTACAGAATTGACTATGAAGAGGCGTACGAAAATAGAGAGCTACCTATTCGTGAGGAAGATATTAACCCTTATACACCGCCTACTGAAACTGATTTTTACGATGATTTTGATAGGTATGACGATTATTGGTGGGAAGATACTCCAAACGAACCTGTACAAAGCAAAGAAGAAATAGATGCCTTCATTGATGAGACAATCGAGAATATCCTTGACATATCAAATTTAACACACCCTAATGAGTCAGTAAGGGCAATATTAAGAACGCTTCTTGATAATCTTCGTTCATCAATAGGTGATAAAGCGTACTACGAATTTCTTTCAGACAGTTCTATTGTTGATGAATTAACAGAAGCTGCCCAAACTGGTATGGCTACTTCACCTACAAAATCGTCAAGTGGTGTCGAAAAACAGCAAGCACAGGACGCAATAAGCAAATTTACCTATGTACTAAATCAGCACAAACCATTAGACGCTTATCAAGCCGAACAGTTATCTGATGTTGTTGAAACAGAGGGCTTCTATGGCGGCGTAACATTTGAATTTGAGGATTAGAAATGTTAACTCAACGACCGAGAGTATATGTAGCAGACTTTGAAACAACAGTTTACACAGGACAGGATAAAACTGAGGTATGGGCTGCTGCTATCGTAGAATTGTACACAGAGGATGTTAAGATTTTTCACTCTATCTCAGAATTATTTGATTATATCCAGTCCTTTAATTACAATTCTATAATATACTTTCATAACATCAAATTTGATGGCGAGTTTTGGCTTCACTTTCTATTAACTAAAACAGATTTCAAGCAAGCCTTTGAGAAAATTGACGGTGTAAATGATGGCGCTTTCAAGTCAAGAAAAGATTTGAAGTCAAAAGAGTTTATATATTCTATTTCATCAAAGGGAATGTGGTACTCAATAACTATTAAAAGTGGTAAATACTATATAGAGTTAAGAGATAGCCTTAAACTCATTCCAACAAATGTAAAAAGGATGGGTGATAGTTTCAAAACAAAACACAGAAAATCATCAATTGAATATACTGGATATAGATACGCTGGTTGTGACATAACTGATGAAGAAAAATCATATATAGCAAATGACGTTCTTGTTGTAAAAGAAGTGCTTGAAATAATGTATCAACAAGGACATACATCATTGACTATCGGCTCTTGTTGTCTTGCTGAATATAAGAACACTTCTTTCTTTTATGATTTTGATAAATCTTTACCAAATCTTTACGATATAGAGATTGATAAAGAAACCTTCGGTAGCGATACAATAGGCTCTTATATTCGCCGTTCTTATCGTGGTGGTTGGTGCTATGTTGTTGACGGCAAAAGGAACAAGAAACACTACAACGGAACAACCGCTGATGTTAACAGTTTATATCCATCAATGATGCACAGCGAAAGCGGTAATAAATATCCTATTGGGCAACCACAATTTTGGATTGGTAACTATATACCTGATGAAGCAAAAGATGGCAACCATTATTACTTCGTTAGGATAAAAACACAATTCAAAATCAAGCCAAAGTATCTACCATGTATCCAAGTTAAAGGCTCACCATATTACAGACCAAATGAATGGTTAAAAACATCTGATATTTATAGCAGGGTAGACCATGAATATCATTCAAAGATTACGGACTTAAATGGTAACATAGTTCCTGCTTCAGTAACTCTAACGCTTACTCAAACAGATTTTGAACTGATAAGAGAACATTACTATCTGATGAATTGTGAGATACTTGATGGATGTTATTTTAGAGCTATTTCAGGTCTTTTTGATGAATACATTGATAAATACAAAGAGATTAAGATTAACTCTAAAGGGGCTGTCAGAGAAATAGCGAAATTATTCCTAAACAATCTTTATGGAAAGATGGCAACATCAACCGATAGTTCGTTCAAGGTAGCGTACTTAAAGGATGATAATTCATTAGGTTATACTACGATTATTAAGAACGATAAAAAGCCCGGTTACATTCCTATCGGCTCTGCGATAACATCATACGCAAGAAATTTCACAATACGAGCAGCTCAAAAGAATTACTATGGTGTAAAGAAAAAAGGCTTCATTTATGCTGATACTGACAGCATACATTGTGATTTAGAGCCGCATGAGATTACAGGAATAAAGGTTGATAATACGGCATTTTGCTGTTGGAAACTTGAAAGCTGTTGGGATGAAGCAGTATTTATCAGACAAAAGACATACGCTGAGCATATTACGCATGAAAACCTTGAGCCTATAAATGAGCCATATTGGGATATAAAATGTGCTGGTATGCCTGACACTTGCAAAAATTTATTCACTCTGTCAATGAACCCACAAACTAAAGCAATAGTATCTTCTCAATGGTTAGACCTCGTTGATGACGAATACAAAAGTCCCGATGTTGTTCAGTTTTTATCAAAGACAAGGACAATCAATGACTTTAATTACTCGTTACAAATACCCGGTAAACTGTTACCAAAGCATATAAACGGCGGTATAATTCTTGAAGATACTATGTACACAATGAAAGAGAGGAGTTTCCTTATATGATTTGCGAACAATGTGACCATGCTGGTGACTTTCCGTATTGCTGTGATTGTGTTAGCTTAGATGGCTGTCCTACAAAATTTGAGCGTACCACTACTACAACCAATACTATTTCCATTAACAAGGGAGACGATGACAATGCTAAATAATTATAAGTTTATCTTTGAGACTGAAGTTAGGGAAGCAATTCACAGAGAGGGTATTGATGATTTGCTATCATTCCTCCGTGTCAGTGACTTCTATGAAGCTCCAGCTTCAACAAAATATCATGGTGCTATTGAGAGCGGTCTTGTTAAACACTCTCTCGCAGTTTATGAAAACTTTTGGAAGATAGCTCCAATCTTCGGCTTTACGCATACATCAGAAAATGATGAAAGCGCGGCTATCGTCTGTCTGTTCCATGATATTTGCAAAGCTGACTTCTATAAAATTACATATAGAAATGCTAAAAATGAGGAAACTGGTGCATGGGAAAAAGTTCCGTGCTATACCATTGATGAACGTTTACCTTTTGGGGCGCACGGTGCAAAAAGCATGTACCTTGTAAGTAAATACATTCGTCTTTACGATGATGAAGCTATGGCAATACTTCATCACATGGGTGCATGGGATAAGTCGAACTATACTGACCCAGGAAAGGTGTACAGTTATAGTTTACTGGCATGGCTATTGCATGTAGCGGATGAAGCGGCAACGTATGTTGACGAGGAATGATATGAATAACTACCATATTTCGTTTGAGTATTTCGGTGATAAATATGACATAGATTGTATAGCTTTTGACAAAGGGATAACCTATGTAGATTGCTTAACTATCTATGTAAAAGACGCTCTTCGTATTGTCGTTGATTTATTCAACGTTAAAAATATGACAATAACACCTATTAAATAAGAAAGGGGAATAATTATGTCACAGCAAATGGTCAATGGTTCTCACTACAATGGCTCAGTCACAATTACAAACAGAATGTCAGACAGGTACGCAGTTGTCGGAGAGCCATTCAAAGGAAAGCATGCCCTCTCTGATGCTCAAAGAAAGCGTAGGCATGAAAGAAATATCACAAAAAGAGATAAATAATAATCGAGCCGTAGTGACCGAAATCACTACGGCTCTTATATCAACACATATGAACAATACAGGCGGCTGACAAAACCGATAAGGTTACAGGCAGTACGTTCAAACTGTGTCACCCTGTCCTTTCAGGTATTGAAACATATGTTGATACCATTAGTAAGAAAGTAATTTTAATACGGCTTCCTTGCATTTTAAGTCCTTAAATCTGAAACACCCCTGTTCAAAGAAGAAGCGCATATTAGTAATAAAGATTTCGTTATTCTTTAGCATAACATAGTTAACATTATGGTCATCAGTAGTTACAGCTATTTTATTTGGAAACGTTGTATCAGGTCTATTATCACAATAGATAATACCTAAAGAGTCAAAAGACCTAATACCATATTCGCAACCCTTGTACTTAATTGTACTTAAATATCTGCTCTTTCCAACTGGTTGCTCTATGAACGCAAGACTATCATTCAAATAGCAGCCCTCTTCTGAATAGGCTGTATATCTATTTTTACTAAAGGCGGCGTTAAAGCCGCTTTCTTTTTGTGCCTTATCAGCGGCTTCATTATATCCTTGTTCAAGCACAAAACCATGACCCCTCAAAAATTTAACATTAGTGGTAAGCCGTGGCGATATATCCATCTCCACATAATAAGGGTTAAGAATTGTGACAGGGTTAGCACACATATACACAGGAACGTATCTGTTCATTTTCCCCTGTCCTCTTGCCACAGTTTTATGAATAGATACAAATTTCTCAACTTCATTAGGACAGTAATTATTTGTTTCACTTTGAAATTCATCAAAGAACATGCTATCTGTATCACTAAAGAAATGAGATAGTTTTTTCAGTTGGTCAGCACTATTTAGACTAACTGCATACCCACATGACAACGGATTTTCTTCGCCAAGTTTTCTGCAAAATAACTCATGGTAAATCCCTGTTGACATTTTCTTACTGAACATCTCATACTCTTGAAAGAAAAGCCCTTGTATATCCTTGAAGAACTTCTCTGCGCAATCATCAAGTTCATACTTAAACCTGTATATAAGCATAAACTTGAGACTCTTTTTAATAAACCTATTAAATATGAGTTTACTAAAATAGGTGGTCTTTCCAGCCGTTCTATTTGATGTTACCATAAATATTTCGGGTGTATTCCCATCAAGGTCTTTCAATGACAATATTTTAGTTCCATCATAGTAATTGTTCATTGTTATCTCCTGTTAATATTCTTTATTTTATTATATCATACTTGACATTTGATGTCAAGTATGATATATTATTAAGGGGATATTTATAGGGAAAGGAGGCAGAAGCGTGAACATTACAATCCTAATTATCGTCCTCATTTTCATCGCTTTTGATGTTCTTACTGGCTGGCTAAAGGCTCTCGCCACAAAAACTACAAACAGCTCAATCATGCGGAAAGGTCTGTTTCATAAACTTGGCGAAGTAGTTGCTATGATTTTTGGCTATGTCTGCGAATATAGCTTGCCGTATGTCGGCGTTAAAATTAGCGTGCCTTTTGCCGTAGCTATTGGAACGTACATCGTCTTGATGGAAACTGCAAGCATTATCGAGAATATTGCATTAATAAACCCAGGGATGGCTAAAATTCTTGGTAATGTTTTTTCCAAAGACACACTTAATCTTCCCGAAGAGGACGTGAACACCGATGAAGAATAATGTTGATGTAGCAAGGGAAGTCTTGGAGGGCAAATGGGGAAACGGTGCTGAACGCAAGAAGAAACTGATTGATGCCGGCTATAATTATGATGATATACAGGGTATAGTTAACGCTCTGATAAATGACAGCTATACTCCACCTGTCTCTGATGAACCTGTCATTGAAATAAAAGGCACAGAGATTATGGAAGTAGATGTAAACCTTAACCAATATAAGGGCATAAAGCTAACTTTCAAGGTGGAGTAAATATGAGCTGGCATGCAAAAGTAACAGGTGGCTATGACAGAGGTAGTACAGAAGCAACAGATAATGCTATGATGCTTGCCTCTGCACTTCGGTCACAGGGCTGGATTGATAAGTCAATTGCCGCTTTGCTGGGAAATGGTGCAGGAGAAAGCGGATTAAATCCGTGGCGTTGGGAAAGTGATTATGTACCAACGTATGCAGAATTTTCCGGATGGAGCGGACAGGTCGCCCAGCGACATGGTTACGGCATCTTTGGTTTTACCCCTGCCTCAAGTTATATCAACGCTAATAACCAACAGGCTTATGCCCAATATGGGTACGCACCTAATTTTAGTGATAGACCGGGTAGTGCTTCAGATGGTGAAGCTCAAACGAGGTATTTTATTACCACAGTTTCTGCTAACTGGTTGCACAATCTTTTCAATTACTATGATGACAACTTTGTAGCGATAGGCGTTGACATTTCACAGTTTTACTGGCTGACATATGACCAATTCAAAGCTGGTTATGATGGAGACGGTAATGAAATGTCGATAGCACAGCTAACTGGTGCGTTTGAACTTTGTTATGAAAAACCCGCAGATTGGGCAGCGGCTAACTCCTATTTTTATCGTGTCAGTAATGCAGAGTATTGGCTCGATGTGTTGGAACATAATCCCCCTGTTCCTACTGGTGGCTCTGATTTTAATATCATGTTTTATCTTAAACCATATTGGAAGAAATAAAGAAAGGATTGAGCAAAATGGCTATCAAAACTCGTGATGAACTCATTTCAAGTGTTAGCGATATTCTTGGCGAAAATAATAGCGATGAAGCGCTTCAGCTTTTGACCGACTTGAGGGACACTCTTGGAAGCCAAACTGATGCACAAAGAATTACGGAACTTGAAAATCAGTTGAAAGAACAGGATGCAACATGGAGAAAGAAATACCGTGATGCTTTCTTGAGTGGAGCTGATGAAAGTTTCGAGGAAGAGCAAAACAAGCGTCCTCGCAAATATGAGGACTTGTTCAAGACCGAATAAAGAAAAGGAGAAAATAAATCATGGCTCATAGAATTGCAGTTTCTACGCTCAATGCCAGCACCGTAGATATTCTTAACGTTATCAGAGATAACGCTTCGCTGGCTTATCAGAGTAGTGTCCCAGAAGTGCAGACCGCTAATGACATCCCTCGCGTGGGTGAAGTCATCTATGGCACGGCGGCTTTTAGCAACGAGTTTATCAATGCTCTTGTTAATAGGATTGCGCTTGTAAGAGTTCAGTCTGCGACTTTCAACAACCCCTATGAACGCCTCAAGAAAGGCTATCTCGATTACGGCGAGAGCATCGAAGAGATTTTCGTCAATATCGCCAAAGTGTTCGAGTTCTCGCAGGAAAAGGCTGAAAACAGAGAGCTTAAACAGTATAAGCCCGATGTCAAGTCTGCTTTCCATGTGATGAACTGGCGCGTGCTGTACCCTGTTTCTATCAGTGATGAAGAACTTCGTATGGCGTTCCTGTCCGCCGAGGGCGTTACCAATCTCATCGCTAAAATCGTTGACGCTGTTTATACTGGTGCTAACTACGACGAGTATCTTCTGTTCAAGTATATGCTCATCAAGGCTTGCACGAGTGGCGGCATGAAGCCTGTCGCTGTTAACGCCTCTGACCCGAAGAACTATGCAAAAGCTTTCCGTGGCACGAGTAACATGCTTCCGTTCATGAAGAGTCAGTACAATAGTGCCGGTGTGCTGAACACTACTCCTCGTGACAGACAGGTCATCTTTATGGATGCCCAGTTTAACGCTGACTTCGATGTTGATGTACTGTCTGCGGCGTTCAACATGGACAAGGCTGACTTCATGGGTAGTCTCTTCCTTATCGACGATTGGACTTCGTTTGATAACGACAGATGGGAAGTCATTAGGGCTAACAGCGATGGCGTTGAGGAAGTCACTTCTGATGAACTCACTCTTATGGCAAGTGTTAAGGCGATTATCATGGACGAAGAGTGGTTTCAGATTTATGATAACCTTAACAAGTTTACCGAAAAGTATATTGCAAGTGGGCTGAGGTGGAACTATTTCTACCACACTTGGAAAACTGTCAGCTTTAGCCCCTTTGCCAATGCTGTGGTGTTCGTTCTCAATAGTGCAAGCATCAGTAATCCTGCTACTCTTACTTATGTCGTTTCTGCTATTGATAAGAGTGACTATGCAACTGTTATCACTCTCATTCCCAAAGATGCCGATACTCTTGGTGACAGAAGTACGCACTTTGTTCAGACGAGCGCCCTTACCGCGCTTGGTGTTGGCGTACAGCCGTATGGTGCTATCTTTATCCCGGCTGGTGTGCTTGAGGATGAAGATACGATTGATGTTACTACTGCTCTTGGTAGCGACACCTATACTGGCACTATTCAGCTTGTCGCTGATGACAGTGGTGAAACGGAAGTTCCTGCTGTTGCTGTTGGTGACGAGATTACCCTTACTAAAGACGTTTAATTGAACTAATGCTAATAACGCAGAGGGAGATGAAATACTCTCCCTCTGTAACATGAGGAGTTGATACCATGTCTCTGATTGAGCCTAATTCAAGGATAGATTTTCTTCGAGGGATACCGTTTGACCCGAGCTATGAAAATACTATGTATTTTGATAGCCTTGTACAACAGATAAGCTATTTTGATACAAAGATTGCTGTTCCTTTTGAGAGATTTAGTTATGTACGAGCTGACAGCGGATATATCAAAGTCGGTTGGTCATTGGATGGTGGAACAGCCACGGCTATTAAAGACTTGTATAACGCAAACTATATGAGATTTAAGAATACAAGTTTTGAGGACAAATGGTTTTATGCCTTTGTTGATAGAATTGAATATATCAATAACAATACTGTTGGAGTTTATTACCATCTTGATGTACTTCAAACATGGCATTTTGAATATTCATTTAATCAATGCTTCATTGAGAGACAGCATACTGAAACTGATGTTATTGGTCAAAATACAATTCCAGAAGATTTTGAGCTTGGCGATTACATCTTTGATAATGCAAATGAATTTGACTATTACCCTTATGCTGTGGTCGTAACTGCTGGTGACATTGGTGGGACATACCAAGCTGGTAGAGTTATTAGCGGATTAAGCACAAAAGGTAATTGGTTTAGCGGTGTTAGATTTTATCCTTATAATCTAACGGATGCAACGCAAGTGGGCTATCTAAATCAGTTACTTGAAGATGCCTATACTGACCGAGAAAAACTGAATACAATTATCGCAATTTTTGTTATGCCTAATATATGGGCTGATGCCACAATGCCGCCGAGGGAATATACTGTCAATGTTATTCCTCCCGGAACAGCAGGATACCATCTTGGCAATTATCCGTGCCGAAATGCAAAGCTCATGACATACCCTTATAATATGCTTTATGTTACCAATTATCAAGGCGGGCATCTTGAACTTCACTTTGAATATTTCAGTAACATCGCGGCATGTAAATTAAAGGTATGGGGAAATTTATCAACAAATCCGGGACTTGTTCTATATCCTAATAACTATAAAACTACTGGTGATAACTTCGATGAAATGTTACAGCTAACTGGCTTTCCGATGTGCGCTTGGGCTAATGATGCGTATAAAGCATGGGTCGCTCAGAACGCTGGTACTATCAATTTGGCTGTTGCTGGTGTTGCTTCATCTTGGGTTAAGACAGGGCTTGCTTATAAGAAACAGCGTGATACGGAAGATAACGGTTTCTTTGGTTCTGTAAGTGATGCAAGAAAGAACGATAGACAGTATCAAGGCGAGCGTCAGAGTTTCGATAAATCTCTCCAAAGTAGTATTGCTGCTACTGCCGCCCTTATAGCGAGATTGCGTGACCATGCTGTTGCTCCCCCTACTGCTCATGGAAGTGGTAACGGCAATCTCCAGTATCAGATGGGCAAAATGACGTTCATGTGGTGCTATAAGCATATCAGAGCTGAATATGCCGCTATTATTGATGACTTCTTTGATATGTATGGATATGCTGTTCATAGAAGTGGTATTCCTAATAGGAACGCAAGACCTTGCTATACTTATGTTAAAACAACAGATTGCTCTCTTGATGGTAATGTTCCTGTAAATGATTTAAGACTTATTGAAGATATATTTAATAAGGGTGTTAGATTTTGGCGGACAAATGCAACATTTGGTGTGTACGATTTGACTGTCAATAATAACGCTCCTATTAATTAAAAGGGGTGATGCTCAATGGGAAAGAATAGAAATAAGAATAGTTGGGGTAGCAGAGCTGACAGAACTGAACTTGTCGATAACGTTAATAGTTTTATTAAATATCGTGACGAACTTATGGAACTTGCGATGACAATGATTGCTTGGGATTTTAGTAAAATTGAAAAAAAGAAAAGGCAGTTTCTTAATCAAAGACAAATTGAATACCATGAGTATTTCAAGGGTGCTACTATTTTCTTTGAAGATAAAGAACTTGGTGCTTACCTTTGCTTGCCTGTTATTCTTGGCGGAAAATTCGACTTTGATGACATACCTAAAAAACGTATTGCATACGCTAAAAATGGGTACAGGAAGGAACTTGATGAAAGTAATAGTGTTGTAATTTATAATAATTATTTAAGAAAGCCAAGTTGTTATACAGTTAACTATGACGCTAATAGACTCGCTGACCTTGAAAATGCCATTGATGTTAACTGCAAGGCACAGAAAACTCCTGTTGCAATTATATGCGATGAGAACGAACGTCTTTCTATGGAGCAAACATATAGGCAGTATGAGGGAAATTATCCTTTTATTTTCGGTGAGAAAGATTTGAACTTGAAAAATATCAGGGCTATTTCTACTGGCGCGCCTTTTGTTGCTGATAAAATCTATCAAATCAAAATGCAGATTTGGAACGAAGCACTTACGCATCTTGGTATTAGCAATATTAGCTATCAGAAAAAAGAAAGACTTGTAAGTGATGAAGTGATAAGAAATATGGGCGGCACTATTGCAAGCAGATACAGCCGCATCGAGGTAAGAAGAGATGCGGTTGACCAAATTAAGGACATGTTTAATATTGATATTAGTGTTGACTTTAGAGAGGACTTTAGGCAGACGGACGATGAAAATATGATTAAAACTGAAAGTGAAAGTGATGATGGCGAACCGACGGCTATGGTCACTGATTTGCGGACGAGGTGATTGTATGAGTAAATACACTACTGAGGTACGCTTTATCTGCGAGACTCTTGCGGGCTTTGATACAAGTCAAGGATATGCAAATGTCGAGGCTGCTATTGACGGCAGTTGGGAAAAGATATTTGATTTTGACTTCCCTATCTTTGACGAAGAGTATAGGAGTGTTCTGTGTAAGAAAATTCTCAGGCATTATTATACAAGAGAGATTGGTCTTGAGACGGTCGGTCTTTGGAAACTGAAGCTCTCAACTAAGATTCAAGAGATTATGCCTTACTATAACAAGCTTTACAAAACAGAGCTGCTTGAGTTTAACCCTCTATATGATGCTGATTATCGTAAAGAGGGGAATGTCGTGGATGCAGGAAATAATACAAGAACAGATAATGGTAATAGGAATGTAACTGATAAAGGAAATAGAAGTAAAGAAACTGACATTGTTAAGAATGAAAACGGCACAACTTGGAATGTTTTTAGTGACACACCACAAGGCGCGCTTACTAATGTCGCTAATGAGACTTATCTTACTGATGCAAGAAAAATTACTACAAATAATCATGGTGAAGATAATATTATTGAAAGTGAAACAGACAATAATCAGAGAGCCGAAAGCACCAGAAACACGGAGGTAGGAAATTTTGATACTACTAAAGATTATGTTGAACATGTCATTGGTAAATTTCCCGGCAAATCTACCACGTCTATGTTGGTAGAGTTTAGGGATAGTTTACTTAACATTGACATGATGGTGATTTCTGAGCTTAGTAAGCTGTTCATGCTGGTATGGTGAGGTGAATTACATGCAAGAACTGAAAAGTTTTAGGTTCTGGTGTCAGAATGTTCTTCCAGTAGTCTATGAAGATAGCCTTAGCTACTATGAAGTATTGTGTAAAGTTGTTAATTATATTAACAATCTTATTAAAACTGATCAAGAGCTGTTTGATGACATTGATAGCCTTAGGGCTGACCTTGAAGTTGTTCAAAAATGGATTGACAACTTTGACGAGTCTTATGCTGAAAAGATTATTGATGAAGCTATTGCTACTATGGTGTTCTTTGGTCTTACTGATACAGGATACTTTGTTGCGTACATTCCTGAGAGCTGGGATGACATCCACTTTGAAACAAGCGGATATGACGCTGTTATTCCGGAAATGCCCGAATACGGACACCTTTGTATTGCCTATTAAGGAGGATAAAATAAATGGCTACTCGACAGTATATCGGGGCAAGATATGTCCCTAAATATTTTGAAAACTCTGAGACAGGTGACAGTACATGGGCATCTAACACTTCTTATGAAGCCCTTACAATGGTCACTTGGAACAATCTTACCTACACTTCTAAAATCCCTGTTCCCGCTTCTGTTGGCAACCCTGCTTCTGCGCCGCAGTATTGGGTAATCACTTCCAATGTCAACGCTCAGATTGACCAACTGCAAGAGGAGGTCGGCAATCTCAGCGATACTGTTGATGATATTGACGATAGAGTTGATGATATTAACAGTAGTGTTGAAAATCTTGATAGTAGAGTTACTAACATTAACAGTAGTGTTGAGAGTCTTAACAGTAGAGTTACTAATATTAACAGTAGTGTTGAAAATCTTGACAATAGCGTTGAGGATATTGACGGTAGAGTCGATGATATTGAAGGCAAGTTTGAGAACGGTGTTCTTAAACCAAGTGCTGGTGGTACTGGTGCAAATAGCGTGGACGGTGCAAGGGAAGCACTTGGGCTTGCAGATAATAATTTTGGCGCTGGCGTTATCGTTGACAGTTATACAACCTCTTATTATACTATCCCGTCAGATGGATATGTTATCGCTCAATGTTCAGCTAATCCAAACTCAAAGGCAGAAGTGCGTGTGTATGGTGCAGATGGCGAGACGAACTACATTGAGCTTGGTGGATGGGGAAACTCAACGTATGCGACTTATCTGACTTTTGTGCGTAAGGGTATGCGAATAAAGGTAACAAATGTGGAAAACAGTGGTCATGTTATTTATGTCCCCCTTGTATAAAGAAGAATTGTATAATAGCTAATCATATTGGCTCTCAACCTTAATGGCTGAGAGCCTTCTTTATTTGTACAGAAATTTTTGTAATGGCTTTACAAGATTAAGGTACAGCA
>AUXO012995441.1_pt1 | contig 16076 bp, 19 predicted proteins | sample 768731 | NCBI WGS metagenome assembly AUXO01 (sample SAMN02715735, study PRJNA202380) | gut metagenome | biome: sheep rumen | host: Ovis aries | place: New Zealand: Palmerston North
TACCCCTGAAAACCTCCGGAACCTTCGGGATTTATCCATGGAATGCGGAAAGCTCTCCCGGAGGTCAGGGCGAGGTATTCTGTCTGCCTTCCGGATGCATTCCGGACTTCGTGAAGGACGTGTTCGTTCTGATAAAGGAGAAGTAATGATTTACCAATTTGACTGCAACGGCAAAATGATTGCCTCTCATGTGTCCACTCGGGCCGCTGCCGAATGGATTCAGAAATGCACGCCTTATGACGTGGCAAACAATATCTATACATGGGGCATTGAAGGAGCTGCTTTGTGCATAGAGCAATGCTGTCTCAGTAATGACACTCTGCAAGCTCTCAGGTGGGTTTGCTATGGCTATTACTGGTCATCATACAGCTTCATGAGTGAATTATGACAGACAGCAGGACAAGGTTTTTCTCACGCTGGAAGCAGGACAGAAGAAGGCGTGAGATGCTTAGGAAAATGCGAATTTGGATGAAGGAGATGCAGCAGCATGAAGAAAAGAACACTCAAGGACAGACTGAAAGAGCTGTGTCACGGCAGCTTTCAGGGAAAAGTAAGGATTATTTATGAGAGCACCGAGTTTGGCCCGCTCAGGACTGAATTTTTTCGCCTGAACAGCGTGCCTCTCATGTACCTCATTGACCATCTTGACTGCCGGATTCTGAACGAGGATTACTTTCATAACTGCGAAAATCCGGAAGATTATGAAATTCAAATAGGGATAACTGCTGTATGACACTGAGAGAATATATTGAAGAACTGGGCTTTGATGATTACCAGCTCTTTTTTGACATGGAGCTGACATCGCTTGTGCTTATGCCCAGCGGCAGAATCATTCCGGCACATCATTACAGCTCTTTTCTTGACTATGATATTGAGGAGATTGAATATCACGTTGAGCTTGAGAGAGACAGTCTCGGCCCGAATGACCAGTGTGCGGAATACTACATCATCACTCTTTACCAGAAGAAGGAAGAAGCAGTATGACAGCAGCAATTATCAGCTTCTTCTGGATTCTCTCTATGTCTTTCTGCTTCTGGGTAGGTCTGAAACTGGGGCAGACTCTCAGCCAGAAAAACTATGATGATTTTGAGCTGTAAATGACAGGCATCTGTGAGGCGTGAGAAATCACGCCTTTTTTGTGATTGTTGTCCCATTTTTGTTATCTTGTGTACGTTTTTTGTGTACTTGTGTACATGGTTTTCGTACAATGGAAACATGAAGAGCGAAACACGCTCAGACAGGCAAGACAAGGAGACACACAAATGGAAATGCCAAACAAACTGATTCTCGCAGTTATCAAGAAAGCCAACTCTTACAATTCCTGGTGGTATGAAGTCATTCCCGCAGCAACTTTTGAGAGAGCTGATAACGGCTTTAATGGTTCTCTTGAGAATGTTAAGGCTTACTACTCTGAGCAGCACCACGGCACCGAAGTTCACGCTTTCAGACTCGTGAAAGAGGATGAGTACCTTCACGAAGGGATGTCCGGCTGCGACTGTGAAACCTGCTCTCTCCGGGGAATTTATCAGGTTCAGGGAAAAGACCCTATTGAAGTCGTTGAGTTGGAACTTCATGAGGATATGGACGGAAATATCGGCTATGACGTTGTTTACGAGCTTGATGATTTCCCTTCGCTGGCCGGAGAAGACGAAGATTTTGACATTAACAGCATTTAACTAAAAGAGGGCAAGACAATGAAACTCAAATACACTTATTTCGCAAACCGTGAGCAGTATGATGAAGCAGTAGCTTCTGGTGAGCAGGTTACTTGGAGCCTGTGCGATGTAGACCATGATTCCGTGCAAGGCTTTGCTCAGTATATGGAGAATCTTCTTATTGATGATTCTGCTCCTGAGTGCAGCGAGGAGATTCACATTCTGGTGATTGACCGGGACGGGACTTCTTCTGATGATTTCCGTGAGTATTCTGCACACAAAGGCTGCGACCAGCTGGACTATGCAACTGTGCTGAACTACTTTGCCGAGACTCGTGAGAAAGATATGCAGGAGCTTGTAACGCTTGCATGGAAAGAATACGAGCACTTGTATGAAAAGCTCTGCCGCTTCTTCAATATCTATGAACGTTACAGCATTGAGGTCAGGGGTGAGCTTTCAGATGATGAAGCAGTAGAAGCCGCTCTGAACTCTACGGATGGTGTCCGGGAAGTCATTTACAAAAAGGATCCTTTGGAGATTACCCTTAAGAAGTTTGTCTGGCAGGGAAAAACCGGCACGACTTCAACCATAGACTACTATCTTGAGGTGTAGTCGTGGACGCTGAGACCTTTGTGAAAATCGCAGGACTTCTGAACCTGACAGCGGTTGAGATAGCCAAGGAGTCAGGCTGTTCTCCCGAAGCTGTCAGGTCTGCCAGAATGGGAAGAAGGCCGGTATCTGAGAAGCTTGAGAAGTATATGACTGAGAGACTTAGAAAAGCTTCTGGTGATGCTGCTGTTAAACTTGTGATGGAGACTTGTAAGATGAAAGGATTGAATGAAAAAGTATTGCTCGCTCTGAGGGAGTTTGAGCAGGATGAAGGCGTAAAGCTGTCTGATGATGATACTGTCTATGTATGGGTTAAGCTGAATGATGATTCACAGGTTTCTTCCGTAAAGGTCAGCAACCGGAATCACTCTCCGGAGGGTATCTGCTGCGAGGTCAGAAATCTTGCTGATATTGAAGACTGGCTGAATCATGATGATTGCTACGTTTTCGATTATGACGCTAATGAGTGGGTTACTGTAAGAAGCAGCAAGGCTGAGTAACCTCGCAAAGCTATGTAAAAACCTCGCAATTCCCGGAGCAAGTCTCCGGGATTTTTTTCTCAGAATACCGGCATGATGTCATACAAAGTCTGATGCAGAAATTCATGCCACTTCTCAAGTGCTTCTCTTCTTTCTTCAAAGTAGTCTGTTCTCAGGTATGCCCGGGTAACCTTGTTTCCTACCACATGAGTCAGACAGCTTTCGGCAACTTCAAACGGTATCTTATTTTGGTGCATCCACATTCGCCCAACTGAGCGAATGCCATGAATGCTCTGCCCCACTTGAAGCTCTCTCAGCCTTGTAACAATCTGGCCTGTCCAGAATCTTCCAGACTGGCTCCTGCTGCTGCCAGTTATCAGATACGGACTGGAAGACTTATCAATGAGATACCGAAGAAAAGTCTCCAGCCTTCCCGTTATCGGTATCCGGAATCCGGATTTCAGTGTCTTGGTTTTCCGGATAAACAAAACCTTCTCGTCAAAATTCACATCATCTTTTCTGATGCGGCAAAGTTCCTGCTTACGCATAAGCAGCATGAAGGCCAGCAGCATGAAATCTCTGTGTCTCTGAGAATCAAAAGACAGGAAGATTTTCAAAATGTTGTCTGAGATGTCCCCTTCGGTCAAGGCTGCTCTATGCACCGCCGAAGGAGCCTGAAACATGGACTGCATACCTGCCAGCGTTGGAACCGGCACCGCATGAATGATGTGTGCAGTACGAAGTATCAGCGAAAGAGTGTCCAAAGTCTGTTTCGCTGAGTGAATACCGTGCAGATCTTTCTGAGAAACAATAAACTCATGAATGTCATGTTCAGTGAGAGTCCGAACTTCCCTCTCCCCGAAAAATTCATCTATGCGATTGCTGTATCTTGTCCGGTATTCTCTCGTGCTCTGAGACAAATCCCGCTGCGTGAGAGTCTGCTGGTACTCTGCAACCGCATCAGAAACAGTCAGCTCTTTCTCCGGTTCAGCATCAGGATCCAAGCCCTTTTCGACAAGTTCCATTCGTTCCAGGGAAATTCTGCGTGCGTCTGCGAGCTCTTGCGTTTTAAGGATTTTCTCCCTGCGTTTCCCTGCGTAAGTGCATCTGTGCTGAAATTTGTAGCTGGTGCCCTTCTCAGAGCCAGTTAGAATGAGAGTGAGGCCGTTGCCTTCTGAGATGCGTTTTTTCTCCCCCGGGGCGAGTGACAGCCGGAGGTCTGCGAGTCTGATTTTTGCCATGATTGAGTCTTGCCTAATACCCAAAAAATACCCAATTATTGTAATAAATTTGAGATTTTGGTGGCAAAACAATTTTTGCGAAAATGCAGAAAAGGCTTGAAAAATAAGACTTTTAGCAGATTTTTCGGAAATTGAATCTGTTCATGTCTGTTAACTGTCTGAATGAATTTAAACAGGTGTCGAACTGTTTAAATATAAGAATTTCAGAAATTCATAATCGGGAAAAATACCCAAATAATACCCAATTTTTCAAATACCCGATCTTGCGAGTGAGGTCATGGAATTGAATTTCTGAGAAAGGAATGGCCGGACAGCTTCACAAGCTACCCGGTATCTGTGGAAATAATAATCAGCATTGTCAGTCGGGAAGACATCAGCCCACGGCTTCATACTGCTTATGAAATGCACCATAACCGGAGAGATTCTGGTGTAGTTCTCATCAGTGAACATCAGATTGTAAGCCGGACTTATCTCTCTGATTCGCTGCTGAGAGACATGATTGATATAGTCTTGCTCCGGGCAGTAGATATGCTCCGAAAAGTCTTTCAGGAAGCTCTGGTAGCCCGATAGCGTGATTTCTTCTGCTTCTGCTCCGTAGATGCAGAATCCTGTATTGATGTAGCTGCCGGGAATGACATCACTCACTCCCAAATTTCTCACCCACCTGTCCCGATTCTTTCGCTCTGAAACCCCGTAGACATACACAGGGTCAATCTCATCAATCTTCTCCAGAAGTGGCTCAATCGTGTTGAAAAAGAGCGTATCCAAATCAAAGTTAATAGCAAAGTCATACTCTTCCCGAAGCTCTTCAATGGCCATGATTCTCGCAGCGTAGCAGGGCATACTCTCACGAGAGCAGAACAGGTTGAAGTATTTGTCTCCAACTGTTTTATGCTCAGGAAAATCCGGGAAAACTCTCTCTCTGAAATCTGCCTCATGTCCTGCCAGAGCTGCCCGAAGTCTGGAAATGTCAGTGCCTTTTTCGCAGAAAACAATCACCGGCAAATTATTGAACTTGAAGAAGCTGCTCAGAGAAACAATAGCGGGGTCAATGTACGCAGCATTCAGGACAACGAAGCAGACTTTTGAGAGTGTCATAGCAAAGCCTCTAGTTCATTAATACGATCTCTATATCCCTGCCTTAACTCTCTTACACTAGCATAGTCACTCTCACTTATCTGACCTTCTGCGTATTTAATTGCTTTATAGTCTGTATCAGATAATGCTTTCTTTAATTGAGTAATTTCTAAGCGATACTGATCTTTGAGAAGATCTTCCTCGGTTTTCATGGGGCAAAGTTCTTTAGGATAATAATAACCATTTATATCTGATTGCTGGACATCTTCAACAGGAATGCTATTAGATAGTTCCCAACCCCGCTTATATGCTCTTTCTGCTGATTGAGTCATATTACCTAAGCGACCATCTTCATATTGAATGTCATAGAACCAAACACCGGTAGGAGCATCGTCCCAAGGGTTAGGCTCAGAAACATACTCAGGCTCACTGTTAAGAGTTTCTTCTTCAGGCAAGGCATTTACATCAGATTCCTGACTGCTTTTAATATTGCTTAATTCTATTTGATTTTCCATAGTGTTTCCTTAAACTGTACCATAGGAGGGAATAAAGCAGTGTGTAACTAAAACGGCATTGCTGTCTAGGTTTATTTCTAAATAAATATTACCCATTGCTTTTGCTATCGGCACTAGAAGATACAAGTAATACTTAGAATCGTGTAGCATTGTTGCGGGGAATATCATTGACGGATATGCAGCACTAGCGCTGCCAAATCTTACTAAAATATAATCATTTGTTCCGCACGGTCTATATGTAAGGCATATCCACCCATCACCCATATTTGAAACATTTAGGGTATTCCATGCGGAACCATCAGTAACCCACGTGTTTGGTACATCTATCGGATCTTGTGTCGCTGAAGGATTAAAAATACTCAAAGCCCCCGGATTAATGCCGTTGAAGGTTTTCCATTTGTTTGTTGAGTTTCCTAGTGATGATTCATCGGCGTTTCTAGGTGAAATTTCTATTTTGTTTTTATTATCACCACTGTAATATCCTGCACTAATATTTAGATAAGCATTATTGTAATTAAAAGAGACTTCATCATTTGATGTTGTAAAATCACCAAATTTAAAAGACTGACTATATGCTTCTGTTGCAAAAGTTAATCCTGAGTATGATGCTGCACTTTCAGGAAAGATATATGCTTCTCTTGCACCGTCTAACCATATCCCCTTGCGATAACCATTTAATGCACTCCACGTATTAGCAGAATTAAATAAGTCTGTAACATCTGATTTTGTGTGAGTATGAGCTACCGGGGTTCTTGCATCTGAAAGCCTAGAGTCATTTCCTTCGCAGATAGTTCCTGCTGTGGTTCCATAAGCAGGGAAATCCGTTATGTCGCTCTTAGTGTGAGTATGAACTAAAGGTGCTTTGCCTGCTATCTGAGATGCGTGTTCTGCTACTGTGCCTACTGAATTGTCAAGAAGCTGCCAGTTAGCGGCAAGGCCCGAGTAGCAATTCCGCTCGCCTTCATCCGGCAGATACACGCCGTGAGTTAATGTCTGTCCCATATTCTCTCCTTATATTCCGTAAGGTCTGATTCCGTAAGGCTCAATTCCGTAACCTGAGCTGATTGGCAGGTCATCTGTGAATACATCTTCTGAGTAGTTGATAAGCTTCAGATTGCAGGTTTTGTCTTGCGGGGTAACTGCTGTCACCCAGCAGACAACAAGCTCACCTATTGCGAAAAAAGGGTATTCCAGACTGCTGCCGTACTCATCATTCCAAGCTGGCATAGCTCTGTCTATGACAAGGTGATGCGAGTCTGTGCGAGTGAAAGTGTACTCATCACAAGAGCCGTCAAGTTTTCTGATGTAGATGATGCCGGAGCTGTGATTCTGTTTAATCTGCTGGTCAGTTTCTACCGTGAGAGTATCAGCGTCAAAAGAGAGGATTCTGCCCGTGACGTTGCTTAAATTCTCATCAAGAACAAGGCCCACCAAGTCATTGAATTGGCAGTTAAGGCCATCATACTCAGTCTGTATTTCATAGGTGACTCTGGTGCTTCTGAGATACCGGAGCCGTCTCATTCCCATAGCTTTCGCCTGAGTCTCGCTGGTAACTCCAAAGGCTTTTAATTTCTCTTGGTAAACAGACAACGGGTAAGCTGTGAAGTAAGCATCATCACTCGCATCCACATGGCAGAAGATGGTCTCGGTCTTGTAGGTGTCCGGCGAGGTGTAATTGACCACCACCTCATCTACATCATCTTCCTTCGGCAGGTTGAAGGTAATCTTCGGTGATGCCGTGAGGTTTTGAGGTGTGAAAATCTGAGTCAGAGGCTCAGCAATTCCACGGGCATGAAGGCGAGTGAATGACAGCTTATTGTTCAGAATTACAGGACTTGCAAAGCCCGTATTCAGACAGTCTTTCAGACAGTCTAGCAAGGTGCTGTCTGAGTCAATAGTGCCGTCTAATGTGATGCTTTTGTCATTCCAGAAAGCGTCATACTCAGCCAGAGAAGAATCGTTGATGATGCCCGTGTACTTGCTCTTATTGCAGATATATTTCACTACCGGAGCAAGATCCCGTGTAGGCGTGAGAGTGCCAGAGTAGATGTCCGGTAACCTTCTTGTCCAGTATGTCGCAATCTGATTCTCTGACAGCTCTGATAAGGTTTCAGTGCCTTTGAATCTGCCAATGATAACAGTCACATCATCATAGCGGTTAACTGTGCTGATAACGCTCTTGAGTCCTATCCATTTGACAGTATTCAATGCCCGGGTAGAGTTGTCCTCTTCTGAGAGATTCCGCATTCTGAACTCATAATTTCCCGGCTCTTCAGTCTCAAGCTGATAAGTGAAAGCCAGCTCGTCATTAGTGTGCTCGGTGAAAGTTTTCGTTTCAGTTATCCAAGGATCTGAGCTGCCTGCTCTCCGGTAGCCGATTTCTATCTGAACGGTTAAGTCTCTGAAAGTCCCGTTGTCCTGCAAGTATCCAAGCCCTTGAGGGAAGCTGATGTCATACTCGAAGATAGAGGACTCGGCCCCGTAAGGACAAGCCCGAAAAGGCCCTGCATAGGCCCCGGCATTTGAGCTGCTTTCATCCAGGTTAAAAGTGAGGGAAGTCTGAGATACGCCTTGCCCCCAGAACTCATACCAGTCTGCAATCACACCATAGCTGCTGTTAACTCTGCTTACTGTGTAGATGCCGGTTGCAGAGTCATGAGAGTCAATTACATACAGGCCATTGTCAGAATAAGGGTAGTCAGCAGGAATGCTCTGAAGAATGACAACTGCCATAGCATGAGAAGTCTGGACGTTGTATGCCCCTGAAGGAGCAGAAGGAGCAGCAGGATAACTGCCCTGCTGAAGCTCCAGAGAGTCAACGGTAATGCTTACATCATCACCTGAATATGAGACTGCCAGCAATTCACAGACAGAAGTTATCTCAGCAGAGTTTTCAGCAGTCTTTATTTGCGGGCCTGAAGTGCCGCCTTGAATCGTATATGAAATGATGGTCTTTTTCCGGACGGTGATTTTCAGCGAATCTCCGGCAGAGGTAATCACTTCTTCCTGAGTATCAGGATCAATCTCTGTCATTCTTGCTCTCAGCCATGTCTGATGCAGTGCCAGATTGTCATCATTGAAATTGTCAGACATCTCAGCGGTAATCTCAGAAGTCCCTGAGACCGCATCATCAGTAATAGAGTCAGAAGTGCCGATAAGCCGTGTGTTATTGGATCCGGAGATTGTGAAATAAGAGCCGACATCCCACTTGAGATCCAACTGATGAAAGAGTCTGATACTCCCCGGCCCCTGAGTGCCGCCTGTTGTCTGCTGAGAGGTGTAGTAGCCCCCGGAGAAAGACTTATCCGAAAACATGACCTCCGGATCCTGCTGGGAAGACTGATCGATCTCGGTGACATTCGGCTCAAGAGTGTGTCCGGAAGGCGTGACTTCTGTGCTGGAATAGTAGCAGTACCAGCACTTATCTTCTATTGAGTTTTCAGCTGTGATAACCGTTCCCGGCTCGAATACCGCAATCTGGCAGCCCTGAAGCTCGCTTATGGGAGTCTCACCCACATAGACATCAGAAGAGTCTTCTTTTCGCTGATAATACCCCACACCCTGACAGAGAATCATATCCACAAACTGAGTGTTGTTGCGATAAAAGACGTGCTTATCTGCCAGATAGTCCGGAAAATGCTTAAAGAAGCCGAAGTTCTCCGGGATAACCTTTGTCAGAGATACTTTGTTGCCCTGAGCATTGACATCATAGATGCTTGAGCCCTGCTTGGTTTCTCCCTGAGTCGCAGAGCTGAGGCGATTCGCCATCATAATGCCATAGACAGCACTTCCGACAGCAAGGACAATGGAAATGATAGAGATGATTGTGCCGATTTCAAGCCCGCCGGCCTCCAGAACGAACAACACTTTCCGGGCTTTGTGCAGCTTAACCAGATGCCAGTCTGACTGAGGGAATTTCACCCCGTCCACATACACTGAGAGATAAGCTACTATGTCGGGCCGATATGCCGGGCATTGTTCTGTCAGAAGCTCTCTGAGAGTGCAGTCATGATGCTCAATGTACTGCCGCTCGATAACTTGACTCAGGTCAATGCGACTTACTACTTTGACTTCCAACATAACGATAAAACCTTTTGTCTGATAAGCTTACCCGGTCTAGTGATTCATACCGGCAGTTTTTCTTTTCTGATGTATGAAGGATCCGCCCGTCCAGATAAATCCCCACATGATAGAGCCTTCCGTGTATGAAAAAAGCCACCACATCAAAGTTTTCCGGAGTCGTGACTTCTTGAAAATTGCCGCTTTCCCGCTCTCGTGAAAATCCCTGGGACATGGTTTTGTGATTGAGAGATGTGTACTCGCTGAGCTCTATGTTCAGATACTCACGGTAGACATCGCAGACAAGGCCCCAGCAGTCAAGGAAAGGAAATTGGCGGCCATTCGGCGTGTGCCGGATCATCAGATAATCATCAAGTTTTCTCATGCAACGTACTTGAGTCCCGGAGCGTTATAAGCCGTGTATCTGAGTTTCGGGAACTCAGTGTTCAGCATATCGCAGAAGCTTGCAGTGAAATTGGCGGTGTCTCTGGTCAGCTGCCCGCCTGTCACTGTGAGAGTCAGCGTATAGAGTTCCGCTTCAGTATCCGGGTGCCATTGTTTCAGCGTGAGAAGTGTTGTGCTCTGAGAGTTCAGAGCTTGCTTGATGTACTCATAGCACCGTCCAGAGACACCGCATATAGAAAAAGCCAGATCAGTGAATCCGCTGTCTGAGCGTTCAGGAAGCTGGACAGTGAAAGCTGATGCGGTGTAAGTATTTCCGGAAATCTGCTTGTCTTCGTATGCAAGCACGAATCTCAGCGTACCGATTTCAGAGTTGTTTATCTCAAGAGTGACAAGGGGAAGCTGCCCGCCTGAAGCGTAGATTTGATTGAGACTGAGAATAGCCATAGTTAGTCCTCATCAAACAGCCCGGCAAAAGCAGATTCATCAATTTTTCGCTGTAATCTGCGTCTGAGAATGCAATAGACAATAAAGCAAACCGCCGCTGGAAGGAAAAACAGCATCCACATCATGACACCCTCGCAGCCCAGCAGACCGCCCCTTCAGTGATGATTGCATAAGACTTGGAGCCTACTTCCACGATGTCGCCCGATTGATAGGCCGTTAATACCGGGCTCCAGAGAAGGTAAATTTCGCCTTTGCATTCCGGATTCCATCCCGGTATCCGCATTTTCCGGACGTAGGCCTGTCCGGGTTGTAAATAGGGGAGGTTGTAGGGCAGCATTAATGCTGACGCAAAATATTGATTCTTGTCGCCGTCAGGGATAGGCCTCTTTACGGTGTCCGGAGATACAGCAACGTTAACCTTATTTATAAGGTTGAGCATATTTGCCTTGTAGCCGTACTCGGATGTGGTTCCGCCATTCGAGCAGCTGTAGAAATGCAAGGCCTGAAATTCTTTATAAGAATCTATCCCCGAATTGGAATTATTAGCAACATTGCTCCAGCACCTCCAGTCTGCATTACTATTAAGGTATGTGGGGGAATTAGGCTGTATATGACTTCCTAGCGAAGTGCTTATGCTCAGACTATCGGGCTTATTGTCGCTCAGATTTTCCGCAAAGCTGAATACCGTTATGCCGGGGCGGGTCTGGTAGTGATAGTCTGCTATTGTACCCCAGTCCCATATAGCCGCCCCGATTCCGGTCTGCCCGCTGCCTTCATCAGTCGGAAATATCACAAGGTCAGTCCAGTCTGATTCTCCTTCCCCGTTGATAAAACTGTACCCCCGGCTGTATTCTGTATCCCAGAATAGAATACTCATGCTGATAGTGTTATTAATTATGCGGTACGGCAGAAAATATTTTCCGGCGTTGCCATTCCGGCTCCACCACCGGCTCTGCTTTCCGGTTGCATATAGCGGCAAGTAAGTACTCGCGTTAATTCCGTATACGGTTGTCCAGTCCGTAACATATTCCGCCTCGACCTTCGGGGTCATGTTCATGGCCACGACCAGACAGCCGTCAAAAAATCCGATGCTGAGGCAAACGTTATCTTCGTTTGTACCTATAAATATTACATCTGATTCATAATGGCGGTTCTGGTATTGTGCTGCCCAAAGCTTGCTGTTGTAAGTGTCGTATAACGGAGCCCCCGTCCATCTCTCTGAGCCTACCGTGATTGTGTCAAGTATGGTCAGCCCGGTATTCTGGCTTAAAATCAGCGTCACAATGTCCTTAAGCAAGGAATTGAGCTTTGTCGTGAGAGTGTCAGTACCAGCTACATAAGACACTGAATAAGTTACTTTTTTCTTAATAGCCATATTTAAACCTCATCATAATCACTTGCTGATTCTGTCGTTGTCGCTGTGCCTATTCCCGCTCCGGTGTCGATGTCTTCCTCTATCACGCTGTCGATGTCTGCAATGCGAGCACCTTCTACGGTGTCAGAGAAGCCAAATTCATCATCGGTGCTGCCGGCAGGGAGATAATGGTCTTCCCAAGAGCCGTCATCAACAACTGTATTGCTTACATCAATAGTCATTGAGAGCTTATATATTGTCCCCTGAGTCGGATTCGTTGAAATGACAGCAGCGGTGACTTCGCCGTTTTGAATCCTGACATATCTGTATGCGATTGACTGAGAACCCTCTGTGGCAAGCAAAGGCATCACAAACCACGAAGCCCCGCACTGAATGTCACCTTTGAACCAAGCAAGGAAATCCCGGTACTGAGTCTCAGTGATGGTAAAACTCACACTGACAGTATCAGGAGCTCCTTGATTAACTAATCTCTGCCTGCAATAGCCATCACTCATCTGAGTGCGTAAGATGTTCGGTGAGTGCTTAGATGTGTAGCCGCTTTGCAGTGCTTTAGGCATTCCTGCCGGGAAGAATTTCATACGCTATGCTCCGTATCTTCTGAGCTGATAAGTGTTCTCAAGTGCCTGAGCAGCTTGGCCGCCCTTTCTGATATTCGAGACAAAAATATTCACAATCCTGTCTCCGTCAGAGTCGGAACTTTCCACGCTGCCGGCCTTGCTCCGGTCTTCATACAGGTTGACAATGACATCTCCTGAGCCTGTATCGTACATAGCATCTCTCGCCAGAGCAGCAGTCTTTTTCCTGCTGGTGACATTGACCGGGCCGCTGACTATTTCAGGGCCGTACTCACCAACAATACCAAGTTGACCGGCTCCAATCCTGCCGCCTTTATCGTGCATAGAGAGAGAGCGTAGCTGAGCGATAATCCCGGTAGTGAGAGCAACCGCATTCGCATAAGCAGCAAGCTTGCCGTACCATGTCGGATTAGCGGTGTCTGAAAGAGCTTGAGTCCAAGCTACGATTGCATTTGCCGTTGCTGAAGCAATAGCAAAGCTTTTCTGTATAGCAAAAAGAGCTTTGTAAGCAGAAGAACTTTGACTCATTCCCGAAGTGAGATTTGAGAAAGCGTCAGAAAGTGAGGTCATTCCCTCTGTGAAATTATTGACGTTTTCCAAGTCTTCCTTGCTGAGAAAATCATTTTCCTTGGTTTTGCCGCTCGCTTCTTCTCTTGCTTTCTCGTACTCTTCCCGGAGCTGATTTCTCTTGTCCAGAAATTCCTGCTCTGAGAGCAAGGCATCTTCATGATACTTCTCAAGCTTCTCCATCTTCTGTCTGTATTCATCAGTGATGCGGTCGATTTCCGTCTGACCTATGGACTTGATAAACTCCAGAGCCTCCATCCTCAGATCCTTGGCTTTGCTCTGAAAATCCTGCTCGAGAATAAGCCGGGCATTCTGATACTCGCTCTCAGAAGCCAAGTGAGAAGCTTTGTACTCTCTCTCAAGCTCAGCGAGTTTTTCTTCGTGTTCTTTTCTCAGCTTTACGGCATCTGAATAGCTGTCTTTCTGAATGTTCAGAATGCTCTCATAGTATTTCTTCCAGTTATCAGCCTGAGCTTTTTGCGCTCTGCCGCCGCCGGATCTGCCTCCTCCGGTTTTCCCGGAAGTGCCAAAACTCCGGCCTTCAGGAGCATTATTCTGATTTTCCCAAGTGCGGTAACTCCCCGGAGCAGCCGGGCCGCCAAAGCCTAAATCCTTGTCATTCAGATCTTGAATGTTCTTCTGAATCTGACTCAGATATGAGTTGATTGTGCCGTTGAAGTTGGCAGTATCTTTCCCGATTTGGTCAGCTGTCGCATTCAGAACATGATTGTATGCAGATGAAAAAGAGCCTCCTGCAAGCCAGTTGCCGATGCCCTCACCAACAGCCTGAAAGCCTCCCTTCAAAGCTGTCCAAGTGTTCTGAGCAATCTTCATCACTTCCAGAAAACCGACACGGGCAAAATTAAAGAACTGCGAGAGAGCGTTCATCATGTTTTCAGTTCCGGTAGCAGCTGCCAGACCTGATGATGTCCAGAGATCGTTAACGGTATCTTTAACCGTCTTGATGCTGCTCTTGGTGATTTCAACAACCTCTTTCCAGCCGTCAGTAACAGTGGCAAAAAAGGCTTTGATCGGCTCCCTGTTCTCGTTAATCCAAGACGTGATTTCATCAAGATTGGATGCAAGATCCCTGACAATCTGAGTGATAAGGTCTCCCAAGCCGCTCTCACCGATTGCTCTGTAAAAGTCTCCCCAAGCATTCTCTAAATGATTGAAAGCTCCGGTAACTCCGGACTGCAAATAGTCAAGTACGCCCTCATTTTCCTGACCAAGCTGAGTGAAATAATCGCTCAGGGCCTTGGTGTTCTTGTCGATTTCCTGAGTAACGCCTTTGTAAGTCAGGACAAGTTTATCTCCGGCATCCTTGGCAGTAATGCCTAAAGCGTTCAGCTGCTTGTATTTACCTTGAATTGTCGCAGTAAAAGCCTTGCTGACAGTCTCAAGTGATTGCCCGGTGCCGTAAGCAATTTGTGAAAAAGTCTTGAGTTCTTGAGAAGTGGCCTGAATACCGTTCTTTTTCAGCTCCAAGGCGGCAGTTTTGAGTGCGTCAAAAGGCTGCAAAGTGTCCCGGGCGGCCTGCTGCAACATCTCAAATTTATCCCTGGCTTCTGTCAGGCTGCCGGTAGCAGAGATAAAAGAAGCTACTGCTTTCTCGGTGCTCTTTAACTCACCGATAACAGCTCCGGCAAGGGCACCGGTAGCCAGACCTGCGATAACGCTTTTCCAAGTGGAGCCAATAGACTTGAAAGAATCACCAATGCTCTTAGTCTCTTTCTTGGTGTCCTGCCGCATATTACGCAGCTTTCTGCTGTATTTGGTAGTGTTCAAATCTACCAGATTCAAAATGCTGTTAACTATGCTCATTGCTGCTTCTCACATCGCCGCCCAGCAGGGCAAAAACTTCTTTCCCTGAAATCTCACGTTCTTCCGGTTCTTCTTCCGATTGCTCTCCGGATTCCTCTTGAAAAACTGCTGCCCAAAGCTGAAGCTCTGACTCCGGAAGGTTCAGTATTTCAGTAATAGGCCAATGGATCTCTCTTGCTATCCGGACTGCAAGTCGAACAATCGGAAGTTTTAGGAGTTTTTTTCGGTGCTGCCGTTGTTAAGCTGCCAGATTGCCTTATTGAGCCGGTTAATCACTCCGGCAGGGACAGCATCAATGAATGCTGCTGCCTCGCTCTCATCAGAAAACAACTTGGATCTGTCTTCCTTAATTGCAGAAATTGAGAGCATATAAGCCACAATCGCTTTCTCATTGTCTTTAAAGTCAGGCTTGGTCATACGAGCCTGAAACTCTGCCTGTTCACCGCCGGACATTTCCTGAAGAAGAATTTCCGGAATGTCTTCTGACTGAGCAAGCTCCGGAACAGGGACAGCGGCAGTTTTGAATTTTGGCGTCACAACGCCTGAAAAATTGCTGATTATCATGAAAAAACCTCAAAAAAAGGGGACTTATTCAGTCCCCAAGAGCACACGACTAATGACTAAGTTATGCCGGGAATGTCCACGCAGGCCGCCCGTTCAGCTTGCCTACAATGTCCCATTTGATTGTCTCAGAGATGGACGCATCTTGAGGCACAGCAGACTTGAGAGCTACCTCCATGATTGCCGTGGTCTCATCCTGATACTGCAAGCAGATGTCTACAACGTCACCTGCGTTTGCAGCAGCGATAAGAGCCTGCTGAGTTGCATCGCCTGTATAGTGATGAATGGTGATAGTGATTTCCCCGCCGTCAAAAGCTCCGGCAAGATAACGCTTAACAGACTCGGCAATGCAAGTCTGGTCAATGTCTTCAACAGTGCCACCAACTCCGGTAAAGACGGAAACGCCGGGGATCGTTGTCCAAGAAGCTTCGGGAGAGGCACCATGAGCCCGATACCCGACCAGAGTGTTTTTACCGCTGATTGCATTTTTGGCGGTAGTAGGTGATAAAGTAGCAGTCATTTTTGATTACCTCTCTTGGTTAATGAAAGCCATCTCGGATCTGCTGCAAGATAGCCTGTGTGATTCTGTTTTGGATTTGAGTTTTCTGAGCCGCCCATTCCGACTCAAGGATGTGCTTTCCTGCCTGTTTGACAGTTCCCAAATCTCCCCAGATGCCGATATAAGTAGCC